>Ga0208789_1000301_pt1 | contig 55666 bp, 40 predicted proteins | sample Methanotroph_Enr_FD_187368 | JGI IMG/M metagenome (GOLD analysis project Ga0208789, IMG submission 187368) | Enriched soil microbial communities from Old Woman Creek wetland in Ohio, USA - Methanotroph_Enrichment_5 (SPAdes) (version 2) | ecosystem: Environmental > Terrestrial > Soil > Wetlands... | reverse complement strand
CGTTGTAATTCTGCATATTGTTTGCAAAGTAACAACTTTTATATCATATATTTATAACTTATATAACGACTAATATCTCAAACATAAGAAAATATGAGTGATTTTTGAGCAGTATTTTTCTTTCGAAACGTGCAATCACCCAGTTCATTTTAAGTACTTTTGCAGTCAGTTTTTACATGCCTGAAAAATGAATCAAACTATAGAACGTATGACATCCTTTATTGTAATGGATGTGTTGGAGCGAGCCAATGAATTGCAGCGCGAAGGTGTGGATATCATTCATCTTGAAGTTGGCGAAACCGACTTTGATATGCCCGAATGTATTGCCAAAGCAGCCATAGAAGCTCACCAAAACGGAATAACTCATTATACACATTCACTGGGCGACCCACAACTGCGCGAAGCAATCAGCGAATTTTACAAGTCGGAATATAATGTTACAGTAGATTCGGATTGCATTGTAGTCACTTCAGGTTCTTCGCCCGCCATCCTCATGGCGTTAATGCTGTTATGTGAAGCCGGAGACGAGGTAATCATGTCTAATCCCGGTTATCCCTGCTATCGGAATTTTGCTTTAGCTTGCCACGCCGAACCAGTTACGGTGTCATTACATGCTGAATGTGACTTTCAATATGACATTGATGATATAAAAACAAAAATTACGGATAAAACTCGTGCCATTTTTGTAAACTCACCCATGAACCCAACAGGAACACTTGTAGCCGACAATGTCTATAAAGAACTGGCTGAACTAAACATTCCAATTATATCTGATGAAATATATCATGGTCTTGTTTATGAAGGAAAAACGCATTCTATTCTTGAGTTTTCCGACAAGGCATTTGTAGTAAGCGGTTTTTCCAAACGGTTTGCCATGACCGGACTCCGGCTCGGATACCTGATTGCGCCGAAAGAATACATGCGCTCATTGCAGATATTGCAACAAAATTTGTTTATATGCGCTCCAAGTACAGCCCAGAAAGCCGGAATTGCGGCACTCAAAGAAGCAAAATCGGATGTGGATTCAATGCGTTCAGTTTATAATGAAAGGCGACTGTATATTACTGAGCGATTAAAAAGCATGGGATTTATAATTCATACAGAACCCAAAGGTGCATTCTACGTTTTCTGTGACGCTCGAAAATTCACTTCCGACTCCTATCGCTTTGCTTTCGATGTTTTGGAGAAAGCACATGTTGGCATTACGCCCGGAGTTGATTTTGGAACCAATGGCGAAGGGTTTGTACGATTTTCGTACGCCAATTCGCTTGAGAATATTAGAATTGCCATGGACAGATTAGAAGTGTATTTGCAAAGTTTGACTCAACAGGCAGATTGATTGCATATTATAAGAAAGGAGATTTACAAATTGTTTTGATTATTTTTAGCAATACGACTTATAATTCAAAAAAAAAGTATTATATTTGCGGGCTCAAGATGCAAAACAATATTTTATTCATTTTTTAAAGTTAGGGAGGAAACAAGCAATAGCTAAACAATTAACCATCAGGCCTCAACGAGGTAGGGTAAAAGAGCAACCCAATCGTATCAACGAAAAAATTAAAGGGTTAAAAGAAGTTCGTTTGGTAGGTGACAACGTAGAGCAAGGCGTTTATTCGTACGAAGAAGCTATACGTATCGCAGACCAACTTGAATTGGATTTGGTAGAAATATCGCCAAATGCTGTTCCTCCGGTTTGTAAAGTTGTTGATTATCAGAAGTTCTTGTACCAACTTAAAAAACGGGAAAAAGAAGCCAAGGCAAAAACAGCCAAAGTTATATTGAAAGAAATCCGTTTCGGACCACAAACCGATGATCATGATTACAATTTCAAATTGAAACACGCTCAGGAATTCCTGAAAGAAGGCTGCAAAGTGAAAGCGTATGTATTTTTCAAAGGACGTTCGATTCTTTTCAAAGAACAAGGCGAAGTTTTATTACTCCGTTTTGCCAGCGATCTTGAAGAATTTGCAAAAGTAGATCAACTGCCACAATTGGAAGGAAAACGTATGATTATCATGTTTTCACCCAAAGTGAAAAAATAAAATTGCAGTTGCCAAATTAGGATTACACAACTAAAAATAAGTAACAATGCCAAAAATGAAAACTAACTCCGGTGCTAAAAAAAGGTTCACCCTTACCGGATCAGGAAAGATCAAAAGAAAACATGCTTTTAAAAGCCACATTTTGACTAAAAAAACAACAAAACAAAAACGTAACCTGACTCATTCAGCTCTTGTTCACAAAGGCGATATGACAAACGTTATGGAAATGCTTTGCTTGAAATAGTCAATTCCGATTTTTAAATCCACATTTTCTTAGTCAAAATCAGAATGCCTTTAGCCTCAAGTTCGCAGTAAAATGCGACGCTAACATTCACAAATCATTTAATTATGCCAAGATCAGTAAACCACGTTGCTTCACGTAAAAGAAGAAAAAGAATTTTAAGTCTCACCAGAGGTTATTTTGGAGGTCGTCGTAATGTATGGACCGTTGCCAAAAATACCTGGGAAAAAGGTTTGCAATATGCTTACCGTGACCGTAAAAACAAAAAACGTAGCTTCCGCGCATTGTGGATTCAACGTATCAATGCTGCTGCACGTTTAGAAGGTATGTCTTACTCTAAATTGATGGGCGCTTTACACAAATCGGGAATTGAAATGAACCGTAAAGTATTGGCCGATTTAGCAATGAATCACCCTGAAGCTTTCAAAGCTATCGTATTAAAAGCAAAAAACGCTTAAGAGTTTATAATCCTCTTACCTGTTTTAGTTTTTTTAGAAACAAAACATATTTTGTGTTTAAAACCGTTGAATGTAAATTCAGCGGTTTTTTTCATCCCTTGAGTTAATATACGAATCCTCAATGAATTAAGGCTTGCAATAAATGTCTATAACATTGTAGAAATTTACCGATAATAATATTTTTTCATAAATGATATAATTTTCACAATATTCCGATTAGTTTTCAATTTATATTTTTAACTTTGTAGCTATTATTTGGTTAATAGTGTTAGAGGTGACATAAATAAAAAACAAAACAATGCGAAAAATACTCTTCCTATCAATATGCTGTGCAATATCGTACACTATGACTTCAGCTCAGGATATAAGCCTGAAATTTGGAAAGGTAAATGATTATGAACTCAACATGAAGAGTTATGAAAAAGATACTACTGCCGAAGCTGTAGTTCTATATGATGATGGTTACACTTCATATGAATGGGTGAACGAAGGTTTTAAAATCACTCAGGAATTGAAGCAAAAAATTAAAATTCTCAAGCAAGAGGGTGTCGATAGGGCTACTATTTCTCTTCCGTACTATTATAAAACAAATGGTGACAGAGAAACTATCAGCAGTTTGGAGGCCTTTTCTTATAATATGGAAAACGGGAAAATTGTGAAAACTAAACTCGATAAGAAATACATCTTTGATGAAGAAATAAATAATAGATTCAGGCAATTGAAATTCTCTGTACCAAATGTAAAAGTTGGATCTGTAATTGAGTTTAAATACAATAAAAGTTCTGACCACGTTTACGCCATTCCGGACTGGTACATTCAAACTAACATACCAGTTGTGTATAGCAATTACGAGGTGTTAATTCCTGAGTATTTTATATTTAACAATGAAACGAAGGGATATGAAAATATAAAGGTAGTTGAAACGTCCCAAAATCAGCAGTTTAATGTTGGTGTGTCGTCGAGTGGTTCTAATACAGTATCCTGTCAGAGTCGTAATATAAAGTTTACTGCCAATGATGTTCCTGCCTTAAAAGACGAACCTTTTGTTTGGCATAAAAACGATTTTAGCTCAGGTGTGCGGTTTGAGCTAAACGGTACGCGATTTCCAAACAGCTTTTATAAACCTTATACCCAAACCTGGGAAAATCTGGAAGAAACAATTAAAAAGGAAACTGATTTTGGTTTGAATATTAAAATGCCAAATCCATTCAAAACAGAGGTTAAGGCATTAACTGATACCGTTAAAAACGAAAAGAAGAAAATTGAATTAATCTACGCATTTGTAAAGAAGAGAATAAGTTGGAATGAGTCATATTCATTTTATGGAAACAAAGCAAAAGAGGCTGTTAAAAACAAAACCGGAGACAACGGTCAAATCAATATGATTCTTCTAAGTGCATTAAAAGATGCCGGTATAAATGCTTATCCGATTCTGATTAGCCGTCGTTCACAAGGACGAATCCCATACACATATCCATCGTTTGATAAGCTAACTACATTTATTGTTGCTGCTAAAACTACTGATGGTAATGCCTATTATATGGACGGTTCGGCTGTTTATGGGGGGTTAAATATGCTTCCTATAGACTTGTTGGTAGATAGAGCCAGGGTTCTTGAGGAAACAATGACCGACAAATGGGTTGACCTGACCAAAATAGCGAAGAATCAATCAGTATATTTAATTAATTCAACTATCGACAAAGATGGTGCTTTGTCTGGTGTGTTGAATTCCGGATATGCCAATCAGCTGGCTTACAGATATAAATCTAAATACTATAATGCAAAAGATTCAACTGAATTCATTGAAAACCTGGAAACTAGCAGTCATATAAAGATAAATAATTTCACTGTTGATGGGAAAGATACCTTATCTAATTTAGTGAAAGAGAACATTAATTTTTCGAAAGAAATAAATCTTCAGGGTGATTATCTATATATTAATCCAATGATTTTTATGCACATAGATAAAAATCCATTTACCCAGTCGGAACGAAAATTACCAATTGAATTTGATTATCCTTACGGATTTCAAATCAGCAGTACTATCGAAATTCCGTCTAATTATAAAGTGGAAGAAATCCCGAAATCAGTAAAAATCACATTGCCTGACAATGCCGGCAGATGCCTGTATCAAATTTCTCAGGACGATAACAAAGTTCAATTAAATTACCGGTTTGATCTGACTCAGACCATTTTTCCACAGACCTATTATGATGCAATTCGTGATTTTTATGCGCAAGTAGCTATTAAAAATGCGGAATTAATTGTATTAAAGAAGATAAATTAATTTACAAATTTTTGTGTATGAATAAATTACTTGTATTGTCCGGATTGTTGTTATTGTCTGTCTGTTGCTTGTCCGCTAATGACAGGCTTGACTTAAACATAAATCAGATTCCGGATTCACTAAAGAAAAATGCACATGCAGTAATCAGATATGCAAATACAGAATTTGAGTATAAATCTGAAACAAATGGGTTAGAACGAAAGGAAATTTCTATTTCTATTCTCAACAAGAAAGGTTCAGATTTATCAGCATTCAGATGTGCGTGCGATAAATTCCGTGAGTTGAAAAGTTTCACCGGAAAATTATTTGATGCAGAAGGCAGGCTTCTTCGTAAATTTAAAATGTCAGATGTTAGTAGCACTGAATACTCGCAGGCATTGGCAACGGATGCAAAACTTTATTATTTTGATTGCGATTTGCCTGCTTATCCGGTTACAATTATATACGAATATGAAGTTGCCTGGAAAAATGGTATATTAGTTTTTCCGGTTTTCTATCCTCAATATGCACACAATCTATCAGTTGAAAAAGCAAACTATAAATTGTTTTTACCTGATAATATGGAATACCGAAGCAAGGCTGTTAATATAGCACCCAACCCTAAAAAAGCCACAATGAAAGGTATAACGTGCTATGAATGGGAATCGAAAACTCAGAGTGCTATTGAACCAGAAAGTTTTGATCCTGATTTGGATACGTTTGTTCCACTGCTCTATTTAAGCCCCTCGAAATTTGTTTATGATGGGGTGCCAGGTGTAATAACAGACTGGAATTCAATGGGGAAGTGGGAGCATAGTCTTCTTGATAGACGTGACATTCTCTCTGATAATACAAAGAATCAGCTAGTAGAAATGACCAAAAATGCGTCCTCGGATCGAGAAAAAGTTCAAATTATATATGATTATCTTGGGAAAACAACACGCTACGTCAGTATTCAACTGGGTATTGGCGGTTATCAGCCTATGCCTGCGGCTGAAGTTTGCAAAACCGGATTCGGAGATTGCAAAGCGTTGTCAAATTATATGAAGTCAATGTTATCGGCCATTGGAATATCTTCTTATTACACAGGTATCAGAATGGACAAGAAGGACAAAACACTTTACGGAGATTATGCTAATTTTAATCAAATGAATCATGTTATCCTACAAGTCCCATTACACAAAGACACTTTATGGCTTGAATGTACCAATCCAAGAATACCTTTCAGCTTTATACATAATGGAATATCCGGACATGATGCGTTGGTAAATTATGAACAGGGAGGTAAAATAGTAAAACTTCCGGATTATCCTGATTCCCTCAATGTTGAGAAAAACCGTGCCAATGTTATTCTGAACAAAGATGGGAGTGCAACGGTAAGCATGAATAAAAAATGCCAGTTAAAGATTTATGATAATTATGATTGGTTTCCACTAGCCAAAAGCAATGAGCAGGCTGACAACCTTCGTGAAGACATAAAGTTGCCAAGTGTCAGCATGGGAGCAATTCAGGTGAAAGAAAACAAATCAGCCTTACCTAGCCTGGCTATTGATTATACATGGACAACTCCTTTGTATGGAACCAAAACAGGAAATAGGCTGTTTGTTCCGGTTAATCCTTACAGGGATATTTATAATGGATTAAAAAAGACAAAACGGATTCATGATATCAGTATTTCTGCCGGCTATCGGGATATTGACAGTATCTCTATAACAATTCCGGCAGGATATGAAATTGAAAGCATACCTGCTTCAAAAGTTATCAAAACTGTTTTCGGTAATTTTGAATCTTCAATTCAAGTGAATCCCAAACGAATTCTCATCTTACATTCTTTGTTTATTCCTACTGGCGAATACAAGGTGTCAACCTATCCTGATTTTGTCGAATTTTTTGAAAAGATAAGTTCGAACTACAAATCAAAAATCATACTGCGAAAGCGCACAACTTAACCCTACAATACTGGAGGTGTTTATATCGGGGTATAATGCATAGGTATGAAAAAGATGGCAATACTATGTAGTATAAGAAATCCTCTTCAAATTACTTTTGAAGAGGATTTCTTATGTTGTTATTCAATAGGAGCTTTTCTTTATTAGCTCTTTGAAGAATTTGACTTCGGCCAACTAAAACCGTTAAAAAACCGTTTTGCTTTTGCCAATACGCTTAGATGTTGGCAATTCGTTTTATTTCTTCAATTATGGCTTTTGCAAATGCATCGGCTTGTTCGGGTGTTCCTGATTCCGAATAAATGCGGATAATAGGCTCTGTATTCGATTTGCGCAAATGTACCCAACCAGTTGGGAAATCAATTTTTACACCATCAATGTCATTCACTTCGTAATGTTTGTATATGCCTTTAATGGCAATCAAAATGGCATCGACATCAATAGCCGGAGTCAGCTGGATTTTGTTTTTAGATATATAATACTCCGGATACGTTTTGCGTAAAGCAGAAACCGAAATTTTAGATTTTGCTAAATGAGTAAGGAATAATGCAATGCCAACAAGTGCATCGCGTCCATAGTGGCTGGCAGGATAAATAACCCCACCATTTCCTTCGCCTCCAATAACTGCATTGGTATCTTTCATGGCTGTTACCACGTTTACTTCGCCGACAGCAGCTGCTGTGTATTTTCCGCCACGATTATTCGTTACATCGCGTAGAGCACGTGTTGAGCTCAGGTTGGAAACGGTGTTTCCGGGAGTGTGTTGCAATACATAGTCGGAAATGGAAACCAGGGTGTATTCTTCGCCAAACATGCTTCCATCTTCACAAATGATAGCCAGGCGGTCAACATCCGGATCTACCACAAAACCAACATCGGCTTTGCCCTGTTTCATTAAATCTGAAATTTCAGTAAGATGTTCCGGCAGTGGTTCCGGATTATGTGGAAACTGGCCATTCGGTTCGCAATATAATTTTTCAATATTTTTTACCCCCAATGCTTCTAATAGTTCAGGAATAACAATGCCGCCAACTGAATTTACACAATCGATAGCCACACTAAAACCAGCTGCCTTAATGGCTTCTACATCTACCAACTCAAGTGCTAATACGCTTTCAATATGTTTTTGTGTATAAGAAAAATCTTCGGAAAGTTTGCCCAGTTCGTCAACCTGAGAGAATTCGAAGCTTTCTTCGGCTGCAATTTTTAACACATTCTCACCTTCAGCGGCATTCAGGAACTCACCTTTTTCATTCAAAAGCTTCAATGCATTCCATTGCTTCGGGTTGTGGCTGGCAGTCAGTATAATACCTCCTGCAGCTATTTCCATGGTTACGGCCAATTCGGTGGTAGGCGTAGTAGCGAGTCCGATATTCACAACATCGAAGCCCATGCCCAGCAAAGTGCCAATAACAAGTTGATTCACCATTTCGCCTGAAATACGTGCATCGCGGCCAACAACTACTTTTGTTGATTCTGTTTGTTTGCTTGCTTTGATTTGTGTGGCATAAGCAGCCGTAAAACGTACAATGTCAAGGGGATTTAATCCATCACCAACCGGTCCGCCAATAGTTCCACGAATTCCGGAGATTGATTTGATAAGTGTCATATAAATTAATTTTGATGTTCTATTATTTCAATAAAAGGCAAGGATTATGGATGGTTAAAAATGAAAAACAACAACTCCGGACAGAAAGTCTGCCGGGTTGTTGGATTGTAAGTTTTAAATTCTACTTCTGAACTTTAATCTTGATTTCATACGCTAGTGGTGTTGCCGGATCCCAGTAGGTTTCAAAACCAATTTTTGATTTGACAATCAATTTTGCTCTCGAATTATTTCGGATCATATATTTAGCTGCTTCATGAAATGCCTGGCATGATTGCGTATAGTCTAAAAATTTAAAAGAATTTGGATATGGGTAATCAATTGTTGACCAGTTGCTTGTAAGCGTGTCTGCTGTTGCATATAAATCGTATTCCTTGTATCTTGGAACAACCAAATCATTTGCAATGATGGTATCTCCGGGGGCAATATCTCCTGAATCTACCAAATGGAAGTACAGGCCACTTTCAGTTAATACATATAATTCATTACCGTTTTCGCTCCATTTTTTATCCTTGGGGAACTCGGATAATACTTTGATATTTTTTCGTTTAATGTACTCGGCAATTAATAATTTTTCTTGTTTCAGCTCGTTGGCGTAAGTTGTATCGTTACAAGATGAAAGAGCAATTGTTGTAAAGAAAGCGAGAATTATTAGATAAGAAATTTGTTTCATATCAGTAAGATTATTTTTATTGCAAATATCCGATTAAATTACGGGACTAAAAAGTTAAGAAAATGAATAAAGATATAAGATATGTAGTGAATAGGGTTTTTAGTACTGGTTTTCAAGCTTTATCTGATAAATTATGGATGTGTAGGGCGGTATTAGCGGTTTGTTGCCATTCATGCCATAACCTAAATACCACGGTATAATAAAAGTAGCACTATCTCCATAATGCAGTAATTTCATTCCTTCTTCCAGTCCGGATACAACTTGTTTTTTACCAATTACTATTTGCTTCTTGTCCTCTTCAACCGTTTTTCCATTCAGTAGTGTTAATCTGTATGAAAAATTGCAGGTTGACTTATCCTCAACTTTTGGACCCTTTCCGGCAAGCACTATTTTATACCAAAATCCAATTTCGTTTTGTCTGAACGTTTTGTCTTTCTTTAGGGCAAATACTTCAAGGAGGCTGTCTTCTTTTAACGCTAAGTTCTGATTAATGTCAAGCAGTGTTTTGGTTTCCGTATTGTCTGCAACAACCTTGTTTGAAGGAAGTTGTGGCGCTTGCTTTTTACACGATAAAAATCCAATGCACAAACAGCATGCAAGTAAGAAACCCATTTTTTTCATTTTCTACCAACTGCTTACTAAAAACTATCGTATGTTGGCAATGCTCATTATATCCGAGAATACGCCTGCAGCCGTTACACCAGCTCCGGCCCCGTAACCTTTAATCATCATAGGGAATTCATTGTAACGTTCGGTTGTAATCAGAATGATATTGTTGCTTCCCTGCAAGTCGAAGAACGGATGCAAGCTGTCAACTTCCTGCAATCCAACGCTGCAATTTCCGTTTTCCATTTTTGCCACAAAGCGCCAACGTTTGCCTTCGGCAGCCAACGTCAGGCGTTTAGCTTCAAATTCAGCGTCCAATTCCGGTACCGTTTTCCAAAAATCTTCCAGGCTTCCGGCAAAATATTTATCGGGAATAAACAGATTTTTTTCTACATCGGCCTGCTCCACTTTGTAGCCTGCTTCACGCGCCAGAATCACCAATTTTCGGATTACGTCTTTGCCACTCAGGTCAATACGTGGATCTGGCTCGGCAAAACCGGCTTCCTTGGCCATTAAAATGGCTTTGCTAAGCGGAATTTCAGAGCTAATGGTGTTGAAAATGAAATTTAAAGTTCCGGATAAAACTGCTTCCATTTTTTCAATATGGTCGCCACTGTTTATCAGGTTGTTTATAGTGTTGATAATAGGCAGTCCGGCTCCAACATTAGTCTCGAACAAGAATTTTACACCCCGGCGACGGGCAGTTTCTTTCAGGTTGGAATAGTTTTCGTAAGCAGAAGAAGCTGCCAGTTTATTGGCAGTCACTACAGAAACATTATTTTCAAGCAAATTCTGATACAAATCGGCTACTTCGTGATTGGCTGTACAGTCAACAAAAACCGAATTGAAGATATTCATATTGATGATTTCCTGGCAAATATGTTTGGAAGTAGCATCAACACCTTTTGAATATAATTCTTCTTTGAAATTTTCCAGATCAATACCTTCGCGGGTAAACAGCATTTTTTTGCTCGAAGCAATGCCAACAACGTTGAGTTTCAACCCATTTTGAGACATCAGTTTTTGCTGTTGCTTTTTGATTTGGTCGAGCAGGCTGCTGCCAACTGTTCCAACTCCTACAACAAATATATTTAGTACCTGATATTCTGAAAGGAAGAACGAGTCGTGAATTACGTTCAATGCTTTGCGCAGTGATTTACGGTCGGTTACAAACGAGATGTTGGTTTCGGAAGCTCCCTGCGCGCAAGCCACTACATTGATCCCGTTTTTACCAAGTGTGCCAAATAATTTGCCGGCAATACCGGGTGTGCGTTTCATGTTATCGCCTACAATAGCAACAGTAGCCAAATCATCCTCTGAGAAGATATTGTCAATTTCGCCCAAGGCAATTTCGCCTGCAAATTCTTCACGCAGCACTTTTACAGCCAGTTCGCTGTCGGCATTACGTACACCAATAGAAGTAGTGTTTTCAGATGAAGCTTGTGAAACAAGGAATACGCTGATACCATTTTTAGCCAAACCACGGAAAATCCGATAATTTACTCCTATAACACCTACCATACCCAGTCCCTGGATGGTGATAAGCGAAGTGTCGTTAATTGACGAAATTCCTTTGATGGCTTTAGAGACTTCACCTACTTTTTCATTTGAAATATAAGTTCCGGCAGCTTCAGGATTAAACGTGTTTTTGATTACAACAGGAATGTTTTTATGAAAAACAGGGAAAATGGTAGGCGGGTAAATAACCTTAGCGCCAAAGTTGCAAAGCTCCATGGCTTCGCTGAAACTAAGTTTTTCAATTACATACGTGTTGTTTATAATGCGTGGGTCCGCAGTCATAAAGCCATCCACATCTGTCCAAATTTCAAGTAAACGGGCGTTTAGTGCGGCAGCCAGAATAGCTGCTGTGTAATCGGAACCGCCACGGCCGAGATTGGTAACAAAATTTGTTTTGCTGTCGGTGGAAATAAACCCGCCACACACACAGATTTGTGGAGCATTTTTGAATTTTTCGTTGATTAACGCATTTGTTTTTTCAAAATCGACAATGTGTTTGTCGAATTGATTGTTGGTTTTGATAAAACTTTTTGCATCAACATGGGCTGCTCCATTTATGGCATTGGCAACAATGATAGACGAAATGCCTTCGCCATAGCTAACAATGGTATCAATAATTTTGGCTGATGAATCTTTGATCAGATAAATCCCACGCAGGATATTTGACAAATCGCCGAATTGAATTTTTACCAATTCGATAACAACCGTTATTTTTTCGGGTAACACTACAGACTCAACCACTTCTAAATGTCTGGCAAGCATTGCCTGATATTCCGTAAGATAAGCATCATCACCTTCCGAAGCTAATTTTGAAACCTTGTACAACTGGTCGGTAACGCCCGAGAGTGCCGATACAACAACAATTACAGGTTCCTGCTCTGCTTCAACTATTTTTTTTACACTGAGAATACCATTGGCTGAACCTACGGATGTTCCGCCGAATTTTAATACCTTCATCTTTTATGGTAGAGTTAAATTTATCTGATTATTTTACAACAGGCAAAATTAGCAAATTTTCCCCAAATATTTGTGCTTTTCCCCTATTTTAGGTGAAAGTGTTGCATCTTTCCGAAATTTGAACTACTTTTGCACCGCTTTAGAATTTAAAGCAAGGATTGGTCTGGTAGCTCAGCTGGATAGAGCAACGCCCTTCTAAGGCGTGGGTCGCGGGTTCGAATCCCGCCTGGATCACAAAAAACCATTGAACAGTTATGTTTGATGGTTTTTTTGTTTTTTGCCTGCGGCAAACCAGCCACAAAATTTGCATCTAATAGAAACATCCAGATTTTACCCTCCGATTTTACCTCTCTTTTAGAATGTTGAAATTTAACGAATATGTGTTTTATAACATGTGTTTTTTGTTCACACATTTAAAAATAATATGATATATTTGCGGCATTTTTATACAAATTAACTCGGTTATTTTTGACTGCGCCCGACACACGTATGATACTATTTCACTGTTTACAACATTCTGTAATTCTTGTTTCGAAAGTCCACATATTCTCCTGTTTCTCCTCGTTCCCGGGGAGAACTTATACTCATCCCATTCTCTTTGAGACAGTTCCCCGTCCTGCAACGATTCACTTTCAGACAGCAGCGAACGGGGGAAAACATCTAATCTAAGTCTGAAAAATAACGGATGAAGCGAAAGTCTGTTATCTGTTCCTAGTTTTACGAAAAAATGAATTTAAACATGAATAATAAACATAATCAGAGTATTCCACAAGAAGTACTTGACCAGGTGCAAGCCAAAATTGAAGAGGCAATTGCACTTATCAAACCCTATTCGGTAATAATGACAGCCGACGAACGTGCATCCGTTCTAAAAGTTGGTGATAAAGCATTTACTTGCGTAAATAAGGCATTTGGTTACACAAAAACAAGCCCTGAGTTTGTTCCGTCTTACTTAAATGTTGATGATTTTGCAACAGACCTGAAAGACGCAGATGGTCACCCTACCACAGTAACGTTGATTAATCAGCTGTACAACTACTTCGATGATACTAAACTTGCAGCTCGTAGTGAAGCATATTCTGCAGCTTTGTATTATTATGGAAACGTACAGCAGGCAGCTTCAGTTAATCTGCCGGGTGCAAAAGCCATTTACGACGATCTGAAACAATATTTTTCTGCCAGAAGTGCTAAAACGGTGGAGGTGAAATAAACAGGATCAAACAATAACCAATAGTGTAATATAAGTGTAAGTAGAGCCGTGGGATTTTGTCTCCGGCTCTATGTTTTTGAGGATATTGACTCTTTAGGAACCGGTGCCGACTCCTGTGGAGTAGTTGTCCCCTCAGTACGAGTCGGCATCGTCTCTCAGGGAGTAGTTGTCGGCTCCATCGGAGTCGTGATCTCCTCCTTCGGAGCCGATTTTGCCTCTACAAGAGTCGAAGACGACTAATTTTGTGGATAACTTGTTTAAAATTAGTAGACTTAGGTATGTTAAGTGTGAAAATAAAGGGGTATATTTGCGGGGAGAAAAAATAAAATTGAATTATATGAAGTTTAAAACAATAGTAATAGGACGTAAAGCTACAATAACTAAACTATTAGAATTTTTAAAAGTGAATTCTTTCGTTCTAGCAATTCTCTCGATATTTATTTTGTTTCATCCTTTTTTTGAAAAGGCTGCTTCAACACTTTTCGTTGATACATTCCTATGTCAACTTAAAAAATTACTGATTAACGATATCATTCTGCTAGTGCTATGTTTTTTTATAATAATAAGATTCATATTGTTGGTTAGAAATAACTATTATCTATCTTCAAAAAGTGTACTTCTCTCTATTGTATCTCTTCTTGTAATTGGGTATTATCGTGTTTTCAATGTTATATGGGATTTTTGTCCCACATATTTGTTTGAAAGTATCAAATATGTCGATGTCGTACTTTTATATATGGCGTTAAATGTTGCAGTAAAAGTTCGCTATAGAAAAAAGGAATTTTCATGCATTCCCATTGACGGTTTCTGCTTTGATGATCCAATTGAGAATCTAGCAGGTGATACTTTAAATAGAAAAAAGTTTGCTGAAAACCTTTCTAAAAAGATTGTGAATACGGCAAATGCAGAATCGTCTTTCGCTATTGGTATAACTTCGGAATGGGGAAATGGTAAAACGTCATTTTTGAATCTGATTAAATCATATTTACCAAATGAAAATAGAGTCATTATTCAATTTAATCCTTGGTTGAACAATGATGAAAAGTCAGTTATAATTTCATTCTTTGACGAATTGAGTAATAAACTGAAAAAATATAACAAAGAACTGTCCAATGATATTTTAAAATATGCTGAAATTTTAAGTAGCATAGACAATAATGGATTTTCGATAGCAAAAAAAATCGCAGAAAGATTCTTCGACAAAAAGAATGATTTAATGAGTAGATTTGAAAGTATCAACAATGCAATTAGATCTGCAGGAATTCAAATTGTTGTTTTTGTTGACGATTTAGATCGACTGTATGAAAAGGAAGTCATTGAGATTCTAAGGTTGATTCGAAATAGTGCTAACTTTTCAAATACTGTGTTTGTAGTAGCTTACGATAGAAGCTACGTGATTACAGCCATTAAAAAGGCGAATGAACATAAGCCAAATAGATTTTTAGAGAAAATATTTCAACTTGAATTCTCTTTGCCAATTTATGAGAATGACTTGATAGTTGACAGTTTGAGAAAACAACTCATGCCATACTTGACAGAAAAAGATAAAATTGAGTTTGGGAATCTGTTAGAATTGGAGCATAGTATTATTGAAAGAAATACATTTAGATTTGATTTAATCAAAAACTTAAGGGATGTAAATCGGTTAGCGAATTCATTCCTGATATCTTATGAAAGCTTGAAAGGTGAAATAGTACTATTTGATTTATTAAACATAGAGCTGCTTAAAACTAAATACTTAGGTGTTTATGATTTGATTTCAAATGATTATAATTCGTTCTTATCAACGTTAATTGCAAAAAATGAGGATTCTAACGATGTTCATTATTTCACATTGTTGAAAACCACAACAAAGGACGGAAAGGATACTGACATATCGTATTTAGAGAATTATCTCAAAACTCATTATTCTCAAGTTGGTATTCTTAGGGCTGATATTAAGGATGCTTTGTCTTATGTATCTGCAGTTTTTCCTTTCTTTGATATTTATTCGAAGATAAGAACAAGTTATATGTCAATAAAATCTCCAAGCGGTATAGATAGGTACTTTTTTAATAAACTATTGAATGCTAACCTTTCTGAAACAGAATTTTCAAACTATCGGAATAGTTCTGATGAAGAATTTCAAGATAGAATAACAGAATGGGTGGATGCTGGTTTGAAAAAAGAAGTAGTTATTAGACTTGAGAGAATAAAGTTTTATTCAAACAAAACAGATTATGAAAGAATTGTTAGGGCTATTTTTTTCTATGCCTCACTCCCAGACAAAGATAATAGTTATCGTTTCCTCGGATTTGACACTCGCATATTAACCACCAAGCTCAACTTTAATTATATCAAATCTCTTTATACTGATAAAGATGAATTTGAGAGATTTGTTATTGACTTGTTTCAAAAACAGAATGCGCCTTTTCAATTCGTTTCAAATTTCATGAATAACATTATTGAAGATATATCTATTGGCAGTTGGAGTTTCATTTTAGAGAAAGAGTTCTTGTTAAATCAAAAACTAAGTTATTTCAAAGAATATACAGAAAGAGCTGTAGTATTTGACAGGTATGTTATTCGTTTGTTCTATCAATGCAGGTATAAAGAATGGACAGAGGTACCGAGTAATAGTACTTATAGGTCAAAAGATATTTTACCAGAAGAAGCAAAGGAGATTTATAAAGTCGCTGCTACGAGGTTAATTGAGAGTTTTGTCAAGAATGTCATTACGAAAACAGATGATTCTCATAGAGAAGATGACGATTTTTACTCAATTCAGAATTCAGCACAATTGGTATGGGGTTCTTGGGAGGAATTTTACGTGTTTTTAAATACATTTGATACAGAAAAAGTCAAAGGGTTGGCTGAGTTTAGATTGTTTTATGAAAAATGTAAAAAGAGAGAATTCGGATATGTGAAATTTGATTTTAGAGAAATAGATTTAACAGATGCAGTATTGTTTTCTAATTAAATAATTCAACTCTTCCCCCTTCGGAAACTTTCCTTAAAAAGTGAAGTTTTGCTCAGTGCTTGAATTTGCCCATTTGAGAAAATGTGTATTCTTGAAACAACCCCACCCGCTACGCTCGTCCCCTTAAAAAGGGGACATCTGTATACGAAGTTTTCCTCATTTTAGCCGAGTGTTGTTCTGGGAAGATTTGTGAAGTGTGTGGTTTTGTTTTTAGATGAAATTTGCCTTGCTTGAGATTTTGAATTATAAAAAGCTGGTTTAATGTATAAAATTTTCGGCAACCGGATGTCCCCTTTTTAAGGGGACGAGCGTAGCGGGTGGGGTTGCATTTATATTATATATCAAGAAACCCCTCGCCCTCCGGGCACTCCCCTTATAAAGGGGAGATCTGAGAAGTACGAGGATTCGCTATATAAAGAATATGTGTAGAATTTAGTTGCTTTTTAAATATAGGATTAAGTCTTGATTTATAGCTAGGTTTGATTAATTTGAAAATTTAAAATATATGACAAATCAACTGAACTCACTCCCCGAAATGAAGCCATTTCGTCGCAGGTTACGAAAACAGATGACACTTGCCGAAGTGGCCTTGTGGTTGATGATAAAGAACCGGCAACTGGATGGCGAGCGCTTTTTGCGTCAGTTTAGCATTGGATATTATGTGGTGGATTTTTATTGCCACAAGCATAAGCTATCCATCGAATTGGATGGAGCTGGTCATTTTACGGAAGAAGGAGAAGCTCATGATAAAAAACGAACTGAGTTTTTGAATTCGGTAGGAGTGAGGGTATTGCGTTTCGAGAATTTTGAAGTGTTGGAATATCCTCAGAGAACGTTGGATGAGATTAGGAAGTATTTGAAATGAATAATGGTTTTTGAATCTCTCCGTTCGGGTGGGGTTCGTCATTCTTCCATAGAATTTGCGTATCTTTGCAATCCAATATTTTGAATTGAATTTATGCGCAAAGAATTACAATTAAGCCTTACTCCCGAATTCGCCGAAAAGCCCGAATTGCTAACAAAACAAGTGGCAGACAAACTGGAAATTTCGCCGTCACGCATTACCCAGTTGCGTACAACCAAGAAATCTATTGATGCCCGTTCATTTCAACCGAAAGTGAACCTGACAGTGGAAGTGTATTGGGACGAACCAGCTCCTGTAAGGGAGAAGCCTGTGTTTGAGTATCAATCAGTGGAAGGAAAAACACCGGTATTGATTATTGGTGCCGGACCTGCCGGACTTTTTGCTGCCCTGAAGTTGATTGAATCCGGACTAAGACCCATCATTCTGGAACGAGGTAAAAATGCGCACGACCGCAAGATAGATATTGCCCAACTTAACCGTAATAAAGGTATTGATGCCGATTCGAATTACTGCTTCGGTGAGGGAGGAGCGGGGACTTTCTCTGACGGAAAACTCTATACCCGTTCAAAAAAGAAAGGTAATACGGAGCGTATTTTCGAGATATTCCATTATCACGGAGCCGCCGAAGAAATCCTTTATGATGCGCATCCGCATATCGGTTCTGATAAACTACCGCTAGTTATCGAGAATATAAGCAAAACAATTACAACTTGTGGTGGTGAAATTCACTTTGAGCAAAAGCTCACTGAAATACTGATTGAAAATAATCAGGTAGTGGGCTGCAAAACGGCTGACGGAAGTGTTTTCGAAGCCAAATCGCTGATTCTGGCTACCGGACATTCTGCTCACGATATTTATGAAATGCTATATAATCAGGGCGTTACCCTAGAGCCGAAAGGTTTTGCCATGGGTGTCCGCGTAGAACACCCACAAGAGCTGATTGACAGCATTCAATACCATAGCAACGAACGTGGACCATACTTGCCTGCTGCCAGTTATAATCTGGTGGATCAGGTGAATGACCGCGGTGTTTATTCGTTCTGCATGTGTCCGGGCGGTCATATTGTGCCGGCAGGTAGCGGATTGAACGAAATTGTAGTAAATGGTATGTCGGCTTCGCAACGCAATTCGCCTTTTGCCAATTCAGGAATAGTCGTAGAAATTCGCCCGGAGGATATTCCTGCCGAGTTTCAGGAATATGGTGTGCTCGCCGGATTAAAATTCCAGCAATATGTGGAAAACCTGGCTTATAAAAATAACGGCGGACTCGGACAGGTTGCTCCGGCTCAACGGTTGGGCGATTTTGTAAAAGGACGCCTTTCGGCTGATTTGCCCGAATGTTCATACTTGCCGGGGTTGATTTCGTCGCCGATGCACTTTTGGCTGCCTGAACATATTTCGTCGCGGTTACGTGAAGGATTCAAGAAATTCGACCGTAAAATGCGTGGTTATCTGACCAACGAAGCGGTAGTGGTAGGAGTGGAGTCACGTTCATCATCGGCCGTTCGTATTCCACGTGATGCGGTGACCGGACAACATCCTGTTATTAAAGGACTTTTTCCAGCAGGTGAAGGTTCCGGGTATTCAGGTGGAATTACATCCTCCGCTATTGATGGTGAAAATGCTGCGGTGGCAGTCGTAAAAAGCCTGATTTAATGGTTGGTGGGAATTTAGTTCTGTGTAGCTAATTCCGATTGCACCAATCCATGATAAAAGAATTATTCTATTAGGCGGAATTGGAATTCCGCTCCCCCGAAAAACAATAAAAATGAGAAATAAACCAAAACAAGCTCCCGCTCCCAAAGAAACCAAATTAAAAGTTACAGAACCAATAGAACTGATGACTTTTTTATTAGCTAAAATGGGTGGCATGAGCCGTAACTCTATAAAATCTTTACTTGCTCACCGTCAGATTATGGTGAATAGTAAGGTGACGACGCAATTTAACCTGCCACTTCAGCCAAATGATTTGGTATCTGTAGTAAGCGGACGTGGTAATGTTGAGCTTAACCACCCAAAGCTACGCATCATTTTCGAAGACCAGTATTTGATTGTGGTGGAAAAGAAAGAAGGCTTGCTAACTGTGAGTACCGGAAATTCAGATGAAACTACTGCTTTCTCTATTCTGAAAACACATGTAAAGAAAAGTTCGCCTTCCAATCGCATTTATGTAGTGCATCGTCTCGACCGGGAAACTTCGGGTGTAATCATGTTTGCCAAAACCAAGGAAGTACAACTTATTTTACAGGAAAACTGGCATCGCATAGTTACACGTCGCATTTATGTGGCGTTGGTGGAAGGTAAAGTGGAAAAAGAGAAAGATACTATCGTTACATGGCTCACTGAAAATGAGAAATCATTGAAAATTCATTCGAGCGATACTGATAATGGAGGGCAGCAAGCCATAACGCATTACCGTTGCGTGAAGTCGAATGAAAATTATTCCCTGCTTGAGATTGAATTGGAGACAGGGCGTAAAAATCAGATTCGCGTTCACATGCAAGGAATCGGTCATCCAATTGTAGGTGATAAAAAATACGGTGCCGGAATTAGTCCTATTGCACGATTGGGATTACACGCACGTTTGCTTGCATTTTATCACCCAATAACTACTGAAGTGGTGAGCTTTGAAACGCCAGTGCCAAGAAACTTTCTGAGTATATTTCATTGAGATGTAAGAGCCAAGATATTAGAGCCAAGAACCAAGACAAAAGAATAAAGACGGTTCATAGTTTATAAAAAAATCCCTTCACGAATTTAATCGCGAAGGGATTTTCTATTTATTCAAGAGTCTATAATCTTGGTTCTTGACTCTAAAATCTTCTTACAGTTCCCACGCCAAAGCACTTGCGCCTAATACAGCAGCATCGGCTTCTTTCAAATCCGAGAACAATAATTTGATTTTGCCTTTCCATAATGGAAGCAGGTTTTTTTCCATGCTCTCACGGATTGGATTCATAATTAAATCACCGGCTTTTGAAAGTCCACCAAAAAGAACGATTGCTTCAGGTGCACTGAATGCTACGAAATCGGCCAGACTCTGTCCAAGAATTTTTCCTGTGAATTCGAAAATTTCTTTTGCAATTTCATCACCTTGCATTGCTGCATCAAAAACATCTTTCGATGTAATGTCGTCAACAGGAATGTTGCGTAATAAACTGTCTTTGGTAGATGAACCGAGAATTTCACGGGCAGAACGGGCTACACCAGTTGCTGAACAATAGGTTTCTAAACAACCATATTTACCACAACCGCACAAGCGGCCATCTTCCCGAATTGCAGTTGTATGACCTAACTCACCAGCAAAACCATCATGTCCGTAAAGTACTTTGCCATCGATAATGATACCGCTACCAACGCCAGTTCCAAGCGTAATCATGATAAAGTTTTTCATTCCATGTGCAGCACCGTAGGTCATTTCGCCAAATGCAGCAGCATTAGCATCGTTAGTAAGGGCTGTAGGAATGCCAAATTTATCAGCCATCAGGCTTGCAAAAGGCACAACGCCTTTCCATGGCAGGTTCGGAGCAAATTCAATGTTTCCGGTGTAATAATTTCCGTTCGGAGCTCCAACACCAATTCCTTTGAATTTATCTACACCACCTGCGGCATCAATTAGCTTGATTAGTTCATTGTATAAATCCTGAATGTACAGGTTTACGTCCGAATGAGTGCCTGTTTTGATTGCACTTTTTGAGATTACATTTCCACGGGCATCAACAACACCGAAAACGGTATTGGTTCCACCCATATCCATGCCTATAACATAAGGTTTTTCCATTTTGAAATATAATAAGTAATTAGAATTTTTAATTATTCAACAGGAATATCTTTGTTTACGTTTTTACAACCTACCAATGCATACCACATCATGTAAGCCAAACAAGCAAACATTACCCAGTAGCTGTTCAGGTAACCGAAATGATCCGAAAACCAGCCCTGGATAAGTGGAACGATACCACCACCACAAACCATTACCATGAAAATTCCTGCTCCAGCTGCTGTATATTTACCAAGACCTTCAACAGCAAGGTTGAAAACTCCGCCCCACATGATTGACGTACATAAACCACACAAAACAAGGAATGCAATGCTCATAGGTACCTGAGTGCCAAAATACGGTAAAGTAATAGTACTGCTGATTGGGCTGAAAATAGCTGCTAAAATAAGTACTAAGCCTAATGAAGAAACTGTAATCATCATAGTTTTACTTGATACTTTTGCTCCAATTGAAGCACCGATTAAACGCCCAACAAGCATTAACAACCAATAAACGCCAACAATACTACCGGCAGTAGTTGCTTCAATTCCCAAACCTGCGTTTGATGCAGAAGTTGAAGCTGTCATAAATAAGTTTGCTGTACTGGGAATACCAATTTCGATACCTACATAGATAAAGATAGCTATTGCTCCGAAAATGAAGTGACGGAAAGAAAGTGGACCATGGCTGTGTTTTATTTTTCTTTCAGCAGCAGTTTCCATGTGAGGTTCCGGAATCTTCACGAACGATAATACTACGAATGCCAAAGCAAAAATACCTAATGCAAGGAAAAGAGCAGGGTTTGCTTTTTCGATTGTACGACCTGCTGCTTCGCCCATTAACCAACCAACTAACATAGGGGTAATTGTTGCTCCAATAGAGTTGATAGAGCCTCCGAATTGTAACAGTCTGTTGCCTGAATTACCTCCACCTCCAAGGGTGTTAAGCATAGGGTTAACTACTGTGTTCAACATACACATAGAGAATCCTGAAATAAACGTACCAACTAAATAAACCGAAAAAAGACCAACCTGACCAGATAGGAATTGAACTGCAACGCCTACAAAACCAACAGCAACAGCAGACAACGCTGTTTTTTTGTAACCGATTTTTTTAAGCATAATACCCGCTGGAATACCCATAAACGCATAAGCAAGGAAGTTGCCTAAAAATCCTAACTGTGATTCAAAGTTAGTTGCTCCAAATTGTTTTGCAACAATAACGCCCATTGGACTTGGAAGGCCTGTAACGAAAGCAATCATAAAAAATAATGCAAACATCATTGCAATTGGCAACGCGTAATTTTTGTTTTCTGTGCTCATATAAAAATGATTAATTAATAAATAAGGATTATAAATAGTTTGATAATTTTTTGACTCGCAAAGTTATAAAATTTTATCGCAGTAAATACAATATGGACTGCAAGAAATTGGCTGTAAATACTGTTATAAAACATATATTCACAGTCGTAAAATTTAAATATATTATAAATTTTTCAACAGAAACTCACTCATACGTGTGTATAAATGACGACGGGTTTGTTGTCCCAGAATGCTGTGGTTTTTATCAGTGTACAGTTGCATTTCAAATTGTTTGTCGGCTTGTACCAGTTTGTCGATGTAAAGCATCGTGTTTTGCACATGTACATTGTCATCGGCCGTGCCATGAACAATGAGAAGATTTCCCTGTAATTTGTCTGCCCGAAGCAAGGCCGATGATACGTCATAGCCTTTGAAATTTTCCTGAGGACGACGCATAAAGCGCTCTGCATAAGCCGTATCGTAAAACCTGTAGTCGGTTACGGGAGCTACAGCAATACCAGCTTTGAAAACTTTTTCGCCTGTTGTCATGCAAAACAATGTCATTGTTCCACCATAACTCCAGCCCCAGATACCAATTCTGTCTTTATCGATAAACGGTTGTTTGCCAAGATATAAAGCTGTCTCAACCTGGTCTTTTGTTTCTAAAACATTCAATTGCTGATAAGTGCATTTTCTGAATTCTGCACCACGGGCACCGGTTCCGCGGCCATCCACGCATACTACTACATAGCCTTGAGTTGCCAGGTAATATTCCCATTCAATTTTCCAACTGTCAAGAACTTGTTGCGAATTAGGGCCGCTGTATTGAACCTGTAAGACCGGATATTTTTTTTGGGGGTCGAAATTGGTTGGTTTTAGCATCCAGCCATTTAGTTTCACGTTTTCGGAAGTGGTGAAACTGAAGAATTCTTTTTTCGGAAGATTCAGTGATTTAAATTGCGCAGCTAATGCGTTATTATTTGCCAGTGCCCTGACCGAAGCTCCGGTATTAGTACGCAAATTAACAGTATTTGGAATTTCAAGACTTGATGCATTGTCTACAAAATAGCTCAATGTGGAGTTGAAACTAGCGTTGTGAGTTCCTTTACCGTCAGTCAACCGAATTTTTTTGCCTTTCATATCCATGGAATATACATCCCGTTGCATAGGTGACACTTCGGCTGATTGATAGTAAAGCACCTGTTTCTTTTCATCAAAGCCGTAAATATCGGTGATGTCCCAGTTGCCTTTTGTGAGTTGTTTTATAACATTTCCATTTATACTATACTGGTAAGCGTGGCGATACCCGTCTTTTTCGCTTACACCAATAAAAGTTTGATTATCGCTTGCAAAACGAATAAAATCAATGTTCTCGTAATCCACATAATATTTATCTTCCTGGCGCAATGTAAGTTTCGACAATGTTGATTTGGGGTTTGCCAACAGCATATCCAACTTATTCTGGTTGCGGTTCAGTTTGAAAATAGCAAGTTGGTCAACTGAATTAGTCCATTTAATGCGGGGAATATAGAAATCCTGATCGGTATCGCCCAATTTCATAGTTTTAATCCCTTTGTAATAATCATCGTACACGCAAACGCTCACCACCGAGTTGTTTTCGCCGGCTTTTGGGTATTTGAACTGAACTGTTGACGGATATAAAGTCAATTCATTATTGGCTGCTGTTTTATAAATTGGAAATGAGTATTGAGGGACTTTTGATTCGTTGAACTTTACAAAAGCAACCATTTTACTGTCGGGGCTAAATTCGAAATAGCGGGTTTGCTCAAACTCTTCTTCGTAAACCCAGTCCGGTGTTCCATTTATGATACTTCCCGCCTGGCCATCAGTCGTAATGGGGCTTTCGGTGTTGAAATCCAGTTTTTTCAGGTACAGGTTGTTTTCGCGGGCAAAGGCAATGTAGCGGCTGTCGGGTGAGAAAAGCGGAACTTCCTGAGGACCGTTGTCCGATAAAGTTGAAATTTCATTTCGTTTAATGTCGTACACATAATAATCGGCTGTAAATGTGCGACGGTAGCAGTATTTTACGTTAGTATAAACAATCAGTTTGTTTTCGTTGGGGCTGAACTCATACCCTGAAATTTGCTTTACCGACGAGTTCTTTACTTTAAACGTACTGAAGATAGTATCTACTGTTGCACCGGTTTTATAATTGTATTTTACAATAGCTTTGTTGTTGACCATCAGGGTGTAATTCTCTCCGTCGTTCATGGAGCGGGGCATGTTTACATTTTGAGGTTTGAACTTTCCGTCGGTTATGTCATAAAGTAAATTGGCAAATGAAAAATTAATAAATAGCGTTAAAATAAAAATAATCGTAATACGTTTCATTATTATTTGTTTTATGATTAGAGCAGTTGATTTTTTACTAATTTTGTTGGTGATAATAAACTTGAAGTTGAGATTTTCAGTATTTCCTGACAAAAATAACTCATTTAATCGTTTTTGCCGTTTATATTCCGAAAGTTTTTAATTCCATTAACAAATAATCTGCATTAATTCGCATTCATGTCTAAAATAGGTAGCAAAATGAAAATGATTAGAGATTTGTTTAACTTTTCTTCGCGAAACGAAGATACGCTCGGAATTTGCCTGAGTGGTGGAGCTGCACTGGGTTTTGCGCATATAGGGGTTTTGCAATCGCTCGAAGATCACGGTATTTATCCGACTCATATTGTTGGTTCAAGTATGGGAGCAATTGTAGGAACGCTTTATGCGGCGGGTTACACACCCAAGGAGATGCTGCAAATGATTAAGGATGACAAGTTGTATAAAATTACAACTTTAATGACTTTTCGTCCGGGTTTTTTGAGGTCGGGTTTATCGGCGCATACCATGTTACGGGCATTGATTCGTGAACTTATACCACACAACAGTTTTGAGCAGCTGAAAAAGAAAATGTATGTGTGCGTGGTAAATCTGAATACCGCAGAATGGGAATTTGTAAGCAGTGGGAATGAACTGGATAAATGGGTGGCTGCTTCAGCCAGTATTCCCGGGCTATTCGAAACAATAAAACAAGATGAAATTGATTATATTGATGGAGGAGTGTTGAATAATATGCCCGCACAGGGAATTAAAGACCTGTGTCAAACTATTATCGGAGTGGACGTAATACCGCAAAAAGGACCTTCTGAATTAAAGAAACCCATCGATACACTCGCTTTTGCCGTTCGGGCCATGCAGCACCAGAATTCAAAGGAAGGGCGTGATTTATGCCGCTATCTTATCGAACCCCAAGCGATTGAAGAATTCCATGAATTTAGTTTTGATGCTTATCTGGCTATTTATCAGCATGGTTACAGTGCTACCACCAAGTATATTCTGAAAAATCCTGAAATGATGAAATTAAGGAAAATCCCAACAGCACTTTCCCCTCAAAATGTAATCGGTTAAGCTGTATTGCAGGTGTTTTTAAATGAAAACCGGTTCAGAAAACTTTTACAGTTTTACAGAACCGGTTATAATCTATACAGTTGGAGAGACCATTAATCAATCTACCAATAATTTTGCGATTTCAAACTTTTTCATTTGCATAAATGCCATAGTTACTTTGCCGGCTTTAGCCGGATCAGACAACAGTTGGGGTAGCACGCTTGGAATTATTTGCCAGGACATGCCGTATTTATCCGTCAGCCAACCGCATTGGCTTTCGCTTCCGCCCGCGGTAAGTTTTTCCCAGTAATAGTCAATTTCCTCCTGCGTATCGCAAAACACCTGAAACGAAATAGCTTCGGAAAATTTAAATTCAGGTCAGCCATTCAGTGCAGTGAATTGTTGGCCGTTAATTTGAAATACTACTGTCATTGCAGTTCCTTCCGGTTGCCCGTGAAATTCAAAGCCTTCTTTTCCGTACCGGCTGATACTTTCAATTTTGGAGTTTTTAAAAATGCCGGTGTAAAAGTTGGCTGCTTCTTCGGCCTGATTGTCAAACCAAAGGCATGGTGTTATTTTATGGGTCATTGTTGTATATAAATTTCTACATATAACAATGAACCTGATTATTTGTTTTTTATTGAAATTCTGTTAGGTATTTTTTCTATAGGCTTAAATACCTCATGCGCGTTTAGTTGCAAATAATTCTTAAAATGATTGTTTCGTCTGGTACAACTTACGCCAGGGTTAAATATTTATTCGTTTTCTTATCAAAAAATTCAACTCTTTTATTACTTTTGTTCTGACGTTTTTTACAAAATCAACAACAGTCAATGATCAATAATTGATGAATACTCCCAACATAAAAAAACTCTATTTCAAGGATACATCTTTCGCAAATCTGATGACACACCGGATTTACAATGTGCTGTTGTATGCGAGTAAATATGATGCTTTTGTACTGGAGGAAGATGGGCGCATTGATGAGTTGATTTTCAATGAATATACCTCGCTCAACCTGCGTTATCCGCCACGCTTTACGCTCGTTTCAACCGAAGAAGAAGCCAATGCCCTGCTTCATGAACGAAAGTTTGAACTGATCATTTCCATGCCAAGTGGCGATAGTATTAATCCATTTGAATGGGCCAAACGGGTCAAGACGCAATTCCCCGATATTCCTATTGTAGTGCTCACGCCTTTTTCAAAATCCGTTTCACAGCGAATTGCCAACGAGGATTTGAGTGCTATCGATTATGTATTCAGCTGGTTGGGAAATTCGGATATCTTGTTGGCCATTATTAAACTGATTGAGGACCGGATGAACGTAGAGGAAGATGTGAATTCTGTAGGCGTGCAGGTTATTTTGTTTGTGGAAGATTCCATTCGGTGGTATTCGTCCATCGTACCGCACCTATACAAATTTGTGTTTAAACAGAGCCGCTCGTTTATGACCGAGGCCTTGAACGAACATGAGCAAATGTTGCGTATGCGTGGTCGTCCAAAAATCCTGTTGGCACGTTCTTACGAAGAAGGACTGGCAATTTGGGAGAAATACCAAAACAATATGCTGGGCGTGATTACGGATGTGAGCTACATGCAAAACGGCCTGAAAAATAAAAAAGCCGGTATCAATCTTTGCCGAGAAATCCGGAATTTAGATAAACATATTCCATTAATTGTGGAATCTACCGAGGAAGAAAACCATGTTGCTGCCGACTTGGTAAAAGCGGCTTTTCTGAACAAAATGTCGAAAACGTTACTCATGGAGTTACGTGAAAAAATTACTGACAATTTTGGCTTTGGCGATTTTGTGTTTATCAATCCGGAAACAGGCAATGAAGAAGCCCGCGTGCAAAACCTGCGCGGCTTGCAGGAAAGCATTTTCAATGTGAGTGACGAGTCGCTTTATTACCATGTTTCCCGCAATAATATTTCCCGTTGGTTGTATTCGCGAGCCATGTTTCCGCTGGCGGAGTTTTTGAAAAATATTAGTGTTGACAATGATGTTCACAGTGATTTGGGAAAAGTGCGCCAGATTATTTTTGATGCTATTGTACATTACCGTAAAGTAAAAAACCGCGGGGTGGTAGCTCTTTTTCAACGTGACAGGTTTGACCAGTATTCTAATTTTGCCCGCATTGGTGATGGTTCATTAGGTGGAAAGGGTCGTGGTTTGGCATTTATCGATGCTATGATTAAACGGAACGAGAGTCTCGAAAATTTTGCCAACACGCAGATTGTAATACCGAAAACGGTAGTGTTGTGTACCGACAATTTTACAGAATTTATGGAACAGAATAAGCTGTATCCCATAGCTTTGTCGGATATCAGCGATGAAGAAATTCTTTCCCATTTTCTTAAAGCCCGCATTCCGCACCATCTGATTGCCGATTTAATGGTATTTTTGGGAGCCATCGCTTCGCCTATTGCAGTCCGTTCGTCCAGCTTGCTCGAAGATTCCCATTATCAGCCATTTGCCGGGATTTATGCTACCTATATGGTTCCATTTAGCCCTAATAGCCGGACTCACATGCTCGAAAAGGTTACTGAAGCTATTAAGGCTGTTTATGCATCCGTGTTTTACCGCGATAGCAAAGCGTATATGACTGCTACCAAAAATATTATTGATGAGGAAAAAATGGCTATCGTGTTGCAGGAAATTTGCGGAAATGCATACGAAGATCTCTTTTATCCTTCATTCTCGGGTGTGGCCCGTTCCCTGAATTATTATCCTATCGGAGCCGAAAGGCCAGAAGATGGCATTGCCAGTATTGCCATGGGATTAGGAAAACATATTATGGACGGTGGTATGAGCCTGCGTTTTTCGCCGGCATATCCAAACAATATTTTGCAAACCAGTACGCTTGAACTGGCTTTGCACGAAACGCAAACTTATTTCAATGCGTTGGATTTGAAGCAAACTCATTTTGTACCCCAGGTTGACGATGGTTTTAATTTGCTGCGAATTCCTGTAGGCGAAGCTGAAAAGGATGGAACGCTTAAATTTATTGCTTCCACTTTTAATCCCCGCGATAATGTCATTTTGCAAGGGCTTTATGAGGGTGGGCGTAAAATAATCACTTTTGCCAATATATTGCAACACAATATTTTTCCTTTGGCTAACATCTTGAAAGAAGTGTTGCACATTGCACAGGCAGAAATGGGACGGCCTGTGGAAATTGAATTTGCGGTGAAGCTGGATTATTCTCCGGTCAAACAACATGTTTTTTACCTGTTGCAAATTCGCCCCATTGTGGATAGTCGCGAAATGGTAAACGAAGATATTGGTTCCATACCCGAAGAAAATGCAATTATTACCTGCAACAGTGCCTTGGGCCACGGAATTACCAACGATATTTACGATATTGTTTACGTGAAACCGGAAGCATTCAATGCCGCAAAAAATCAACTTATCGCCATGGAAATAGATAAGCTGAACCGGAAGCTTATTTCCGAAAACCGGCATTACGTGTTGGTTGGTCCGGGACGTTGGGGATCGGCCGATCCGTGGCTTGGAATTCCTGTAAAGTGGTCGCATATAAGCAATGCGCGGTTGATTGTAGAATCGGGTTTGTCGAATTACCTGATTGACCCGAGCCAGGGAACACACTTTTTCCAAAACCTGACTTCGTTTGGTGTAGCTTATTTTACTATTAATCCTTATCAGAATGATGGAACGTACGATACCGGCTATCTGAATGCACAACCTGCCGTTTATGAATCGGAATTTATCCGGCATGTGCATTTTGAAAATCCCATTATCATGAAAGTGGATGGACGAAAGAACAGGGGAGTGGTGATGAAGGCGGAGGAATGATGTGTGATAAGTTAATTTGGTGATGTGATAATTTGAAGATTAATTAATGTTATATGGTGATGATGTAATGTAATGATTTGACTGTCATGCCTTAACTGTAGAGACGTGGCATGCGTTACTTCTGAAATCCGAAAAATACAACTCCAGAAACGATTCATAATGATTATTTACTGGTTTCTCAATGCATAGGAAATCAGGCTGGATGACCCTAAAAACACATTTTCTCGTTGTATAAAAAATGAATTTTCAATCAAAAATGCTATATTTGCATAAGTACATTTTGGTAAAAGCTGAAATGTACTGTTTTATTAGTGTTCTAAATTAATTAATATTCAAATAATCAGAAAATTATGCTCAAAAAACATCCCAAAGGTTTGATACCTGCAGCTTTAGCCAATATGGGTGAACGATTCGGTTTTTACACCATGATGGCTATCCTGACTTTATTTTTAATGTCGAAGTTCAATATCTCCGGAACTGAAGCTGGAGTTTTATATTCTATTTTTTATGGAGCTATTTATATTCTTGCTCTTTTGGGTGGATTTATAGCCGACAGGCTTCGGAATTATAAAGGAACTATTATTGCCGGGCTTATTATTATGTCAGTCGGTTATTTGTTTTTATCCATGCCGGGGCTTATAGCTACTAAATATATAGCCTTAGGCACTTTATTGGTCATAGCTTTCGGAAACGGACTATTTAAAGGAAATCTGCAGGCATTGGTAGGGCAAATGTATGACAATGACGAATATCGCAGCAAGCGTGATGCCGGGTTTCAGATTTTTTATATGTTTATCAATATAGGTGCAATGTTTGCGCCTTTTTTAGCAACCTGGGTGCGAAATACTTTTGTAAAAATGCAAGGATATGCTTATAATGCTGATCTTCCGGGGCTATGTCATCAGTATTTAGATGGTAAAATGGCTGAGAAAGTTATCGGTGGGCGTTTTACAGAACTTGCAACAACAGTTTCAGACGGAGTTACACCTGTCAATTTGAGCGATTTTGCAGTTAAATATCTTGATGCTTTCAATACTGGTTTTCATTACGCATTCCTAACTGCAGTTGTGGCTATGGCTATTTCGCTGATTATATTTCTCATGACAAAACGTTTTTTGCCAACACCAAAAGCTAAAACTGTAGTAAATACACATATATCGGCTGAAGAGATTAAACAAAATGCCCATGAAATTAAACAACGTATTTATGCCCTTCTGACAGTTTTTGGTATCGTAATTTTCTTCTGGTTCTCGTTTCATCAAAACGGACTAACTCTCACTATGTTTGCCAAAGATTACACACATTTGTCAGGTATTTTTAGTTCAGCAGAAATTTTCCAGTCAATTAATCCTTTTTTGGTGGTGTTTCTTACTCCGGTGATCATTGGAATTTTTAGTGCACTTGCTAAAAGAGGCAAAGAGCCTTCCACGCCAAAGAAAATTGGTATCGGAATGGGAATTGCAGCTTCTGCATTTGTGATTATGGCTATCGGCTCAATAGGTTTACCATTATTTACCGACGTTAATGCCCAGGGAGGACTTCCGGATGCTGACAGGGTTACTCCGTGGTTACTGTTTGCGACATATTTTATTCTCACTGTTGCTGAGCTGTTTATTTCACCTCTCGGACTGTCGTTTGTATCAAAAGTTGCACCGGCTCACATGCAGGGTTTAATGCAGGGAGGCTGGTTAACTGCCACTGCAGTAGGTAATTTTTCACTGGTACTTGGCGCCATGATGTACGAAAACATATCTATTTCAATTACCTGGACGGTGTTTGTATCCGTTTGTCTGGTTTCGATGCTTGTAATGCTTGCTATGGTTAAATGGCTCGAAAAAGTAGCAAAATAATATCCACGTTTTTACGGAAAATTATTAAATGAAAAAATCCTGACAAGAATTAATTCCTGTCAGGATTTTTTTTGTTGGATATACTAGAGTTTTTATTAGTTAACGTGAATTTGGTGTAAGATTTTTTTCTATATCTCACTCATTATCGAGTGCTAAGTTGAATAGTTAGTTGAAAAATGGAGATTGACTAAAAATGGAATAAATTTCAATCAATCTGAATAAAATAAATGATAAAATAAAAACCGCCACAACCTTGCGGCCGGAGCGGTTGCTGATAATGTTTGTCTCTTAAAGGTATAAAGGCTTAACGGTTAATCACAATTCTTTGATTTTTATGTTTTTAAATGATACTTCGTTGCCGTGGTCCTGTAGGAGGATATAACCCTCGGCGGCTTCGCCAAAGTTTTACTCATTTGATTACAGACAGACCAGTCAGGGCTTTCAAATGCCTTTTATAGCCATTTCGATTTTTTAAAGTAGAGATAAAGTACAACGCAAAGGAAAAAAATTCCGCCAATTACTACCGGGTAACTATAGTGCCAACGTAACTCGGGCATGAATTCAAAATTCATCCCGTAAATGCCGGCAATCATAGTTGGAATACCGATAATAGCAGCCCAACCGGCAAATTTTTTAGATATTTCGTTTTGGTTGATGGAGGTTAGCGAAAGATTAGCCTCCAATGCGGAAGTCAGTTGCTCACGGGCACTGTCAATCATTTCATTAATCCGGATGGTATGGTCATAAACATCTCTGAAATATAGCTTTATGTCATCGTGAATCAGGTTGTCTGAGTCAAACCTCATTAACCTGTTGCAAATGTCGATGAGCGGAAAACTAACGCGTTTTATTTCAACAAGCCTCTTCTTAAGGGTGTAAATTTTTTCGGTAGTCTCTTTCTTATATTTCTTTTCAAATATCTCATCTTCCAACTTATCAAGTTCTCCAGCCTGAAAGTCGATAATCGGGAAGTATTGGTCAACAATATAGTCCATAATCGCGTAAAGCACAAAACCGGGGCCTTTTTGCAACAGTTGTGGGGTCGATTCGCAACGGCTACGCACATCCACAAACGAAAGGGATGACTTGTGACGTATGCTGATAAGGAAATTGTTGCTTAGAAAAAAATGTGTTTCGCCAATTTCAACCTGTTCTTTTTCGGTATTCAGCGATAAAGCCTTCATGACAATAAACAGGGTGTCTCCGTACGCTTCTATTTTAGGGCGTTGATGTGCCCTGTGTGCATCTTCCACAGCCAGTTCGTGCAAACCGAATTCTTTCTGTATGGTTTTCATCAGTTTTTCATCGGGGTCGCGGAGTCCAAGCCACACAAACTGGTCGTCGGCAGCTAAAGCCGAGCTTATATTTTCAAGTTCCAGGTTGGCTAACCTGTGTCCATTAGCGTAAGAAGCACAGTTGACAATTGAATTTGTATCCATACTGGTAGAGTTTATATCGGTTCGAATTTTAAATGTGTGATTCTCACTTTGTTCAGGATTGCTCTCATTTAATACTCCTGAGTAGGAGGAAACCCGGGATTGTCTGCTTATGCTTTCCCTGAGGGTAAGAACTGCAAGGAGTGATTTTCTCCCGGCCAGTTCATTGGTCGAAAATATTTCTGAATAGAAATCTGCTTATATATTTTTACGAATATCAGCATGATGTCCTAAGAGTTATCAAACTGCTGGTGACCTACATTGTCTGGTGAGCCTTTTGAGCGTACGTTTTTCGAGTGACCCTGCCTGCGGTAGGCAGGGTGGGCATAGTCTTGACTTTGCGAATAATCATAAAATATTCTACGAATATCTGGTCTCAATAACTCTTACTGTAGAAAAGTCATAACATTCAATATTGGTAAGGATACAGGTTACTTTTCTTTGCGGGGTGGCTATTTCGATGTATTCACCGGCTTTCACTTGTGTTTCCTTTTTTATTTCAGTGCCACCCGGGGTTTTTATTTGTAAAGTAAATATCTGTATTTCATCAGCTGTTGGGCTTCCTGTCATCACTAAAATGTCGCTGTTGTTGATAGACCATGAACCACCTCCTTTGCCTTCGATTCTTTTCTCCCCGTGGTCGATTGTTGTTGCTTGCGTGGGAACTTTTTTTGTTTCTTTTGTCTCTGAACTTTCAACAACTAAATCAATAACAAAACATTTTTCCACGGTATTCAGACCGTAAGTGATTTTAATAACTTTGGCCCACGTACGGTTATTTTCATCTCCAAACCAGAATGTTTCACCGGCCTGAAGTCCAACAAAAGGGGAAGTTACACGGTCCGCGAGCAAACTGTTTCCGTCTTGGTCGTAAATCGTGATTTTGATTGCTTTATCCATATTGGTTTGGAGGTTGATAGGTTGCTGGATTAGTAAATGGTTAATAAATTTACAAATATAGTTATTTGTGCTACAAAATGTATTGATTGGTTGAATTTGAATTAAAAAAATATAAAGATTTTTTCTTTTTTGATATTATTGGCAATCTTAACTATACCAAATGGGGCAAAAAAACAAATATATACTTAATTAACAGCCATATTATCAGGCAGTTAAATTATTTGATTTGTGCAATATAAGAACTCATTGCACGTTTTGAATATACAGTATAAATTATACAGTTCAGTTCATGAAAAAAATTCTTTTATTATTCGCAATCGCATTAGCTGTGGTGTCATGTCAGGATGAGGCATCCCAGAGTTCTAAAGTTATCAATGTACAAATCAAAGCCTCAGATTGGCTCTCTTATAATGATAGTGCAAAATCCTGTAAGTTTTATTACTACAATTCTTCGGTTCCGGAAATGAATTCAACCGTTTTTAAGAGCGGAAATGTTTATGCATTTGTTGAAGATAGTATTTTTGCAAAGGCGCTGCCCTATACCATCAGAACTGAGAAGCAGGGAACTGACTGGACACGCTCAACGACCTTCAGTTATTCGGAGGGAAAAATGACATTTTATGTTATATATCCTTCGTTGAATAGCAGTCCGCCGGCTGTTTCGAATTTCCGGGTTGTGATTACAGATTAAAGTTGCAGGTCCGAAGAAACTATTTTCCCACGCGATGTCATCGTATTGGAACAGTGCGGGCAAATGTGATTCATTTGATTTGAATATCAATTGGCTTGAAACAGAAAAAGACACCATTGTGTCTTTTCTGTTTCTGAATATGTAAGGCAAAGCCTTCGCCAAACTGCCATGCCACATCCTAAGCCGAACAAGGTATTTTTATGCCTTTAGCTTCGTTAATCGTTGGTTCTCACTTGTTTTTTTTTGCTCGCCGAACGAGGTCAGTCCCAGCAATTTATAGATTCCTTGCAACTGTACTCTTTGCGGATAATCATTAAAATAAATATCTAATTGAAAATATTTAATGATATGTTTTACGCCTCGACCCCCAATCCGTCAGCCGACGGAGCCTTTAAGACATGAATTGATACGTATTACAAATCTTCTGCGTTAGCAGAAAATTAATTTGGCAACAGACACTTGGAAACTTTGCCGAACATTTACACGCAACACTCAACAAAGGATCGCACAATTGTGCATTATTGTTGATAAAATTATAAAACGTTATGGTCATGTTTCGCGGTTGGATACAAAAATAAGCACTAGGCTAAATATATTTAATGGCCTCTTTAACCGTCATTTTTTCGTTGATGTTTCTGGTCTTTGCCAGTTGATTACAAACAGTGATAATCCCATTTTCAAGTACGTCCTGTCCGTTAAAAATCTCCGCACTCATGCAGTCTACGGTGCATGCAAGGATTCCTGCATCACTCAGAGATTCAAGACTTTTTATTCCGGCATTATTTTTACCGATCCCGGCATCATTAAAAAATACCGCTTTCAAATGATGTTTCTGTGCATATTCTCCGGCGCTAACACCACCATGCGATCCACATACAACTATATCGCCTGCATTGTTTTCATCTAGGAAAGTGATACTATCAGTTACAGTGATACTCACCCCATCTATTTCTGCTTTTGCCTGTTTTTTCAGATCTACCTTGTTGCTTTTGCTATTCTTGTTTTCATCAATAAGAGATTCAGAACTCTTATTTTTGGGATTCAATGAAGGCATATCGATAATCCTGATTATTCTGGCAACGGCTTCTTGTACTGAATCGCCGGGTTGAATACCGGCTTCTTCAGCCAACTTATTAGTGTGACTTATAATTCCGCTTTCCCAGGTATCGCGGGCAACACCAATCTCGGCGCTATTGTGATCAACAGCACAGGCCAGAATATTCTCAGCCTCATAATGTGAGAGACCACTGATACCTGCCTGATTTTTGCCTATACCGGCATTGTTGAGAAAAACAGCTTTTACATGACAGTTTTTTAGCTTTCGGGCAAAAACTCCATTGTCACCGCAATGTGATGCACAGACAAGAATAGGACTTGTATTATCAGCGTTTAAATCGCCTAAACTATCCAGGAGTACTACACCTTCAGGTAATTCCATGTATTTTTCTTTTTACCCCCAAACCCCCAAATGGGGGCTTTAAGACATGGTCTGTAAATTTTTGTAAAACGAGAACAATCTATTAGTTGAACTCTTTAGCCCCCATTTGGGGGTTTGGGGGTCAACTTATTATATCACGCCAGTTCGGCACGGGCAATGGAAATTCCCTTTTCGTAAGCTTTTATATTTCCTGCAACAAACTTTTCAGGAACGCTTTCCTTCACAATTTGAATCATCTCATCATGCGCGTAGCCTCTGAATTCAGCATAGAATGCAAGCATAACAATATTCATCATTTTGCTAATATCAAAATCCGAACTTTTATTTTCATCGGGATCAATAATAAATGTTTTTTTTCCCGACCTCTTTATAAGCTCTGTTTTCGATTCAGGCATATCTTTTTCCAGTCTGGTGTTTACGCTGGAAGTGGATAACTCAAATGTACTTGAAAAAACGATGCCATCATCTTTCAGGCAATGCAAATACCGGAGTGTTTCCGTTTGTTCAAATGATAAAAGGTAATCTACATCACCTGCTTTGATAAAAGGAGATAATACCGGTTTGTTTGAATACCGGAAATGACTTTCGACACCTCCACCACGTTGTCCTAATCCAATTACATCCGATATTTTTAACTCATAACCAAGTTTCATATAATACTTGCTTAAGAGGTTGCTGAAAAGGAGAATTCCTTGTCCTCCCACACCAGCTATGATAATATTTTTTCCTGTGTCCTGCATTTTTATGAATTTATTGCGTCAAACTTACAAGCCGTAGAACACAATCCACAGCCCACACAAAGATCTTCGTTAATAACTATTTCAACTTTTCCGTCTTTCCCTTTTTTACTCTCGATAGCTAAACATCCGATATTGATACACTTCCGACATTGCGTACAAAGATCCTGATCAATAAAATAAGGGGTACCTTTTGGCAGCTTAAATCTCGTTACACACGGTTTTTGTACAATAACAACTGAATTGGTGTCAGCATTTACTGCATTCAGAATCGCTTTTTCAAGGTTGTCATATTCGTATGCATCTACGGTTACAATATCTTTTACACCAATAGCTTCGCATACTTTGGCAATTTCCAGTTTATTTTCCGGCTTATAATTAAACCCAAAATCACTGGAGGCAATATGCTGACCGCCGGTCATTGCCAAACAACTGTTGTCGACAATAATCGTAGTCGACTGACTGTCGTTGAAAATCAAATTCATCAGCCCGTTGATTCCGGTTGCCCAAAAGCCACCATCGCCAATCATACCCACAAATTTTTCTTTGTGATCTGTTGCCACATTATAACCATGTGCTAGCGCGATGCTCGACCCCATGCATTTTTGCAGCGAATAGGCTTCCATATGCGGGAAACAACCGATTAACCCACAGGTAACATCGGCAGCTGCTTTGATTTTATGTTTCTTTAAAACCTGTGTTATGAAGAGATGAGAGCAACCGGCACAACTTACCGGCAGACGGAAAGGAATACCATCCATAACCGCTCTTTTGGGTGCATCAGGAATGAGTTTTTCCTCAATAATATCCGGCGTAAAACGCATCATATCGGGGAATTTGGGGAATAATTCTTTTCCTGTGACCGCAATTCCCAAATCCTTGATATTCTTTTCCATAATATCATGACCATCTTCAATCACATAGAGTTTTTCAACATGTGCGGCTAATTCCCGAATCAGTTTTGCAGGAAGCGGCATAACCATACCTACTTTTAAAATGGAGGCTTCGGGTAAAACCTCTTTGGTGTAAAAGTAAGGAGTGCCTGCTGTTACTACCCCTATCTTTTTACCATTCAATTCCAGTTTGTTAATATCGAAGTCGTTGCAGTCCTCCGCAAGTCGCTTCATATGTGCCGGAAAATCATTAAAACATTTGGTCAGTTTTGGATGTTCGGAGTCTTTGGCATTCATCATCATGGTTGTCATGATGACCTTGCTGAAACTTACGGGATATTTAACTCTGCATTTTACTTCGTACCTGTAGTTTTCATCAATAGCAACCCCACTGGTTGTTTTGCATATCACAGATGTTATTTTAAGTATAACCGGAGTACTGTATTCTTCGCTAATTTCGAATGCTCTAACCATAAGATCCTTGGCTTCCTGGCTATCACTTGGTTCCAAAACAGGGATATTAAACATATTCCCATAATGACGAACATCATTATAGTCGTCACCAGCAATACGGCCTACATCATCGCCAACTACCAATACCAGGCCACCGTTGATCTGACTGCCGGCAGCTCCACCCAACGCATCTGCTGCCACATGTAACCCCACAGTTTTCATTACTGCAAAGCTCCGATAACCTGCAAATGAAGCTCCTATGGCTACTTCTAAACCCACTTTCTCATTTGTCGACCATTCACAATAGATATCCGGGTAACTGTGTTTGGTATAATCCATTACTTCTGTGGAAGGTGTGCCCGGGAAACCGGAAGCAACTTTCGCACCCGCTTCAAAAGCACCTCTGGCAACTGCTTCGTTACCGTTCATCATTTTCATTCTGCTAATCGTATTTTCTGTCTGCATATTTTAAAAAAACTCCTCTTATTGTTTCGTATCATTATCAATTTTATGATAATTAGGCACAAAAATACTAGTTTTTTGTTACATTCCAAAATCAAATAGCAAATTAATTAAATAGATCGTAACATTGTTGTCATAAAATCGCTCAGAAGATTTAAAGCAGAGTTTAGGCCAAAGACGCCATTGAAGGTATAAAAGAGCAGTCCGGCATGGCTGAACTATGTAAGAAATATCGTCCTTTGGGCTAGCAATTTTCCATAATAGTTAAAAATAAAGTTGGACATTCCCACTGTTTGTGCTATGGGAATTGTATTCTGTCTCTTAATCACCCGACCCACCGGATATGCTTATTAAATGAGCACATCCACAAGGGCGGGGCGAAGACCCTTGGCCGTACAAAAAGACCGATATGTTACGAATAACTGGGTTTGCGGGAGCAAAACTTCCGGAATGCATGTCAGCCAGCCTGGTCCGAGATAAGCTTCCAGAAATGGTTGATTATTTTAATTTTATCATTTTTCTGGAGCTGCTAAATTTATTTGTTTCAATCTTATAAAAGTAAATACCCGGTTTAGCCGGTTTCCCATCCCATGATATTTGCTTGTATCCTGCAGATTCTTCCCTGTTTATCAACTCAGCTATCACTTTTCCATTTGTATCGTAAATTGATATTTTTACATTTGTAGCTTCCGGAAGGTTATAATATATAGTTGTCGAGTTGCTGAACGGATTCGGATAATTTTGAATCAGGCCATAGGTATCGGGAATCATGTTTTCAAATGAAAGGAAATTTCTTATTTTATAAAAATATGATGAACCGCTATTTTTAGCCTGGTTATCATCGAGGTTATTACCAACTAACAAATATTCGCCTTTTAAAGCCACTGAAAGTCCAAAATGATCGTATTTTTCCAAATCTTCGGGAATTATTTGTCCGGCAGCTGCCCATGAATTACCTGTTTTGTAAAAAATAAAAACGGTTCCATTGTCACTGTCTTTTTTTGTCAAATCCCATTTGGGACTGCTTATGATTATATATTCGTCCGATATAACCACATTTGATCCAAAATGATCGTGATGATTTCCATTTTCAGGGACAAATTGATAGCTTTGTTTCCAGTTACCGGTGACATCGGGTTCGTACAAGTCGGCTTTACCGGAATAGACTGAATCGACAAGCGCTTCCATAGAACCGACAATCAGCCGATTGGTTGAATAATCGATGGAGGACCCAAATACGCCCAGAGTTCGTCCGTTCTCAGGTTCAATAATTTGTTTTACATTCCAACCGTCGGTTGATTTTGAATATAAGTATACAAGACCGCTTTCAGAAATTTTGCCGGACCCCATGGGTGCCGATATAACAATGTTCGATGGATCAATGATACAAACACCGGCTCCAAAAAGATCGTTTTTATTGGTACCAGGAGATACGATTTCACTTTCCTGTACCCAGCCGGTTTCAGTTTGCCTGAATACATAAACGGTACCGGATGAATTTCCCGGGAAGTCCGATGTGCGTGAACTAATGAAAGCAACCCCTGATCCCAATTTTATTGATGTGCCGAAGTTCTGAAATATGACAGGATCCTTTGGTTTTAACTCCTGAGATTTTATCCATTGAGAGCCGTTATATTCGTAGACGTATACGATACCCGATTTATCTTCCAATTCAGGTGAACTAATCATTAATACATTGTCGCAAAGTTGAATGGAAGCTCCAAACCGTTGCATAAGTTCAGGGTTTTCGGGTACTATCTTTTGTGCCAACACCCAATCGTTCTCCACAATTTTATAAATATAAACTGCGCCGGCTTCCATGGAATCTATCGGCTCCATGGGTGCGGAAATAGCCGCGAATTCTCCATCGAGCGAAGTTGCCCAACCAAATAAACTGTTTTCGGGTGTAAATTTCCCCAATTCACCCGACAACTTAACCTGCGCTTTGCTGAATTCAAAACTGCTGGTGCGAAGGGTTCCTTTTGCTTCAGTTTTTAAAATGGGGAAGAACAGCAGAATATAAATCAGACCTTTTGTTATTGTGTTCATGTGTGTTTAATTTGATGTTTCTTTTAAATAAATTGTACCAAAATCATATCCTTTCGTTGCGCCTATGGTATAAGTGGTATTCGGTTTCATTATACTCGAAGAATCCACTTCGTATCCGTACGGTATATTAATTATTAATTGAATTTGAGTTCCGGTTGCTACTTGCTGTGTGAAACCAAACTCTCCATAATGGGTCGTCAGATTTACTATGGTATCGTTTAAAGGATACCATTTCATATCTTTTCCAAGCAATTGAATACTAACAGGAATAGCAGCGGCAGCAGTATCGGCTTCATTAATTATGCTGATTTTACCTTTAAAAGGAAACTTATAATCAAGCAGGACCTGCCCGGTCATAACAACAGGATTTATTTTATCATCTATAATTGCCCAGACAAATAAACTGTCGTTCGGATTTAATTCATCCATTATTGATGTTGTTTTGCTGATTTCATTGTTCGCATTTTCCATATCCCTGTATAATCCTGAATATACGATCGTACCATCACCTTTGTCTTTTGAATATAATAAATGAACCTCAGTTGAATCCGGGTTCGATGTTTCGGCCTTTAGCTTTACATTCCATGACAAATCTGCCACTAAAGAGTTGGTTGAATCCGGGTCTGAAATTCGTGGTGTATATGCTATTCCGATATTCTGATATTCAATTCTTGGTTTTTCAAAGATCTTGCTTACTTCAACACTATCCATATCAATGATTTCGGACGAAATGGTATTGGCTGTTTCCAACCAATAATCGCCGGCAGCTAAACGGGAACCTGTTTCGGTATCATATCCTACCGGTAGAATATAGAATATTATTTCATCTTTATTTTTGCTCCACAAATAATTGTGCGAAGTAAGCATTTTAAGGTCTAAAGTTTCATCATTTAATGAGTCGGCAGAATCTACATAATAACACGGTACATAGTTTTGATTATTGTACATTACCGGAGCTGTTATTCTGGTAAAAATACTATCAACAGTCTGTTTTAATTTAATTTTAACCTGAATATAATGTGGCATTACTCCTTCATCGACAGAGATTTTCAGTTTATCCCAGTACAGTGGCGTTGTTTTGCCTGAAACTCCTTTCATCCGGGCCGGAGCAGCTTTTACAATCTTTTTTATATCAGAGATACCACCGGACCCGATATGGCTGAACTTTTCATTTTTAAAATTATATTTCACACCGGTATGTAATTTCTTAAAAAGCAAATTAATAGTAACCCAACCGGCAATAAAGTTTCCATTATCATTTTTCTTATAATGAATTGCTCCGTCGGCACGTCCAAATGTGTGCCCCCCAATAACCGGAATCGATTTTGGAACTTGTAGTTTAACATCCATCAATGAATTGAAAGCGCCTGATTTTGACAGCTTAGCATCCAGCGTAGTATTTATTATTGTGTTTTTCTCCGGAATATTTAGAGTTCCTTTCAGCGTGGAGGTGGATCCCCATTTTAAATTGAGTGTTATACTGGCTTTACCAAAAACTGATTTCCAATCATCTGGATTAAGATTTTTTGAATCATTGTATGCTCCAATAAAAGCATCATCTTTCATATAAAGTCCTTTCTTATCCATTCTAACAACACCTTCGATATATACAAATGAGGCATCTATTTTTCCTGCTTTAAAGTCCTCGCCAACTATAATACCCATTTTCCCAGTAAAAACAAAATTAGATGGTTTCAGGGGATGATCAATTTTACCCTCCATGCTTATTACAAAAGCTCCGGTACCGGGTATTGCTTTGGCTTCTAAATATGATGCTGCCTCCCATTTAATATCAACACTGTTGAGTGTGTATATATTATTAGGAATATCCAAAACAAATTTAAGCTCCGAATCAACTTTCCAGCCCGGTTTAAATACCATAGTTGCTTTCACATCATTCATTACATTGTTTACCAAAGTCATTTTAATATCTTGTACCTTAAAGCTTCCCAAATCTACATTGCCCAACTCGAACGTAGCCTTATCGATTTTAAATTCTGTTTTATTATTTACAAAATTCAGGGTAACTCCCGAACCGGGTTGAGTACCGAGGTCGATTGCCGCACTCCAGACTTCTTTTACAAAAAGTTTACCGTATGCATGATAGTCATTGCCTTTGTGTTCTATTGTAAAATCTTTTGATCCGACTTCCATACCTCCAAAATGCAAATCGGCACTGGTTGAAAATTTAATATATTGAATTGCATCATTTTTATAAATTAATCCGGGATTACTTCTCCCACCAAATGAGAATCCAACTGTATCCTCTTTAATATCAATATTTACTTTCCCATATAAATGAAATTCATCGGAATCCTTCACTTTCATCCATGAAAATCCTAAGCTATCGGTATGAATGGTTAATCCCTTTAATTTTAAATCCGATGTAATCCCTAAATCAATATTCTTGACATTCCCGTTAACAATACTGATGCCGGGGTTGATACTGTCCCCCAGAATAGCCTTTAAAGAGTCTGATTCTACTATAACCTGCAACGATCCGTAGATTTGATAGGCTGTTTTTGTTTTATCATAATTGAAGGTTAGTTTGTCCGGAATAAGTTCGACTGATTTCATCTTAAACCGGGCAGTGACTCCGAAATTTATGTGTTTAAGTTCTCCGTTGACAATACTGATTCCGGGGTTAATACTGTCACCCAATACGGCCTTTAAAGAGTCTGTTTCTACTTTAACCTGTAACGATCCGTAGATTTGATATGCCGTTTTTGCTTTATCATAATTGAAAGTTAGTTTGTCCGGAATAAGTTCGACTGATTTCATCTTAAACCGGGCAGTGACTCCGAAATTTATGTGTTTAAGTTCTCCGTCGACAATACTGATCCCGGGGTTAGTACTGTCACCTAATACGGCCTTTAAAGAGTCTGTTTCTACTTTAACCTGTAACGATCCGTAGATTTGATAGGCTTTTTTTGTTTTATCATAATTGAAGGTTAGTTTGTTCGGAATAAGTTCGACTGATTTCATCTTAAACCGGGCAGTGACTCCGAAATTTATGTGTTTAAGTTCTCCGTCGACAATACTGATCCCGGGGTTAATACTGTCACCTAATACGGCCTTTAAAGAGTCTGTTTCTACTTTAACCTGTAACGATCCGTAGATTTGATATGCCGTTTTTGCTTTATCATAATTGAAAGTTAGTTTGTCCGGAATAAGTTCTACTGATTTCAACTTAAATCGGGTAGTTACTCCGAAATTTATGTGTCTAATTTCTCCGTTGACAATACTGATTCCGGGGTTAATACTGTCACCCAGTATGGTTTTTAAAGAATCTGATTCTATTTTAACCTGTAACGATCCGTAGATTTTATACGCGTGTCCTGTAGTATCGTAATTAAAGGTTAGTTTATCCGGTATAAGTTCCAGGGATTTTAATTTAAACCGGGATGTTACTTCGATATTAATATGTTCTATTTTACCATTGACAATTTTGATTCCCGGTTTGAGGCTGTCCCCTAATGTTACCTTTTCAATGGAGTCAGTTTCAACAATTACTTTTAATGATCCATATATACCATAATAGTTTTCTTTTTTGTTCCACACTATCCCTAACCCTAAAGGCTTAATCGTTATGCCTTTCAGGCCGAAAGAGCTGCTAATATTTGCATTCGCATAATTTAGGGTATCACCTTTAATTATTAACCCGGGAAGCAGGCTGTCGCCAAATGAAACGAAAATTTCTTCTTCTTTTAAATGGATTTTTGCAGTTCCGTAGAGACTGAATGTTTGATCGGTTGCATCCCATTTAAGATGCAAATTGCCGGGATTAACCTCCATGCTATGGAGGTAAAATTTTTCAGTAAGAGGCTGCGTATAGTCGGTTACAGATTTTGTAAACGAAAGACTATCAATTCCGGGGATTGAAATTTGAGCTTTTGCGATTAAAGGCTGAAAAAAAAGGAAGATATAAAATAAGAATTGAATAATAAATTGAAATCGTTTTAGGGGAAATCTGTTTTTCATGTTGATTTATATTTAAAACTTCATTTTGTTCAAGATTTTTCTTAATATATTGGGCTGAAATAATATGTATTGTTTCAAAGATATACTATTTAAGTGTTTTAATGAATCTCCATTGGAGAGACGGCATATTTGTATTTGAAAATGTTTGTTCTGTTTTTCCTGTTTTAATACTTATTCCAGTACTGATATTTTGTAAATCTAAAACCGAATCAATTACCATTGTGTAAGTAAATTCATTCCATCCTTTATTTAATGTTAAATTAAACGAAGAAGTAGAAATATAGTCATCAACCTTTTCATTTACATTTAACCCTATAATTTTAGTGAGTTTATCGCAATAAATAAAGTTGCTGCAACTATAGTTTTTCAAAAATCCAGAATAGTCATTATTATATGGGAATGTGCCGTTACTTTTTGTCAAATAGCCAGATTCTTTATTGTTTATTTTTATTTCAAAACCTAAACTACTAAAAAACCAAAAAGTATGAGAATTATTAATTAAGGCAGTGGTGTCACTAATAATGTTTGAAGGAAATTTACTTGTGATTTTTTCGTAATTAGGAGGCGTTACAGGCAATGAAATTGTAAAACGACCATCTGAATCTACTTTGCATTTGTCGAGTAAAATATCATCATTATAACAATAAATTGAATCTATTAAATCCAAATTGTCGGAATAATTTGATATATAACCAGAAATGCTGCTTGTAACTGTATTTATATCAGTTACTTCTTCATCCCGTTTACAACTTATAAAACAATTTGTAAATAGAATTAGCATTAAATAAAAATGTCTTGTTTTCATTAAGCGTATAAATATTATAAATTTTGTTTCAGTACAATTGTGAATTAATGTGGCAGTCGAAAAGATAAAAATAAAATTCTTTCCTTAGAAAATCCGTGAGGGATTGTCTGCAAAGAAAAAGTCTGAAAGACAGCAAATTCTGTCGTTACAGATTCGTCTGGTTATGTCGCAAAAGCTGACAGTTCGTCAAAGATTTTTCACTCCGCAAGTCTGTCTGTTTTCATTTTGTATTATGCCGCATAACGACCGAGGCTATGGGCATTGGCGGTCTGCGGGCGTATTCGCTGTCGTGAAACGACAAAGTGAATGCGGGCGCAAAGACTGCTAAATGCACGTCAGCCAGCCAATGACCCATAGGCGTGTGTTAGGCGGTCGTAGTTTGTTATGTTTCAGTTTTTTGGGTTCTATTAATTAAATGTAAATACACCTCATTGAGCAATATTTTCCTTTAGTTATGCCATATAAATCAAACACATTTACTTTGTTTCAATTATTTGTATAGCCCAATTCTGTGTTGAATTATTTAATGATGTAATAACATAAAGTTTACGCCCATCTAACCTTCCAAAAATATAATTAGATTCAGCCGTTTTAATTTCACTAATGCCATCACTATTCTTAATTAAATAATCTTCAAGCATATATGATTTTATGAAATCTAAATTGGAATAATTATACTCTGAAACCACATTTCCACCGACTCCAAATCCATAATTATCGACAGTGTTTGTTAAATATATTCTTCCAGTAGAATTGATATGAAATAAAGATTTTATTTGACCAGTGCAATTGATTGTGCCATTTGGAATTCGGTCTATTAAAGGAATATAATCTGCTTTTAAAACTTGTTTCCCACCTGTAAAAATTCTATCTCCGTTTTCCGAGAACCAAAAATTCCTACCAATACTATAGTCATCATAATACGCACTATTAGGATATGTAATTTTACCCTGATCAATGTTAAAGCGGTAAATGTTATTACTATACCCGTCAACATAATACAAACTTTTGTCATTAGGTGGTACTTTACCATAGGTTTGCGATAAATTTCCCAATTGATTATAATATTCCTTACCCGTATAGATATTTATACCAAGATAAGTCATATAGGTTGTAGTATATATCTTTTTCCATTCAGCATTTTTTGGGAAAATATATGCATAACCGTCATTTGTTACTGTAATAAATGAGGCATTATAACTAGTCGATAACTCATTGAGAGTCTCTTTTTCGATATCGAAAACACTCATTTTTTTATCGTGACCTACTACTGCTATATTCCCATTTGAACTAACAGATAAACATTGAGGAGTGTATGATAAATTGTAGTCTTTTATGGTTTGTTGGTCAGGGTCGATTACTGATATAACATTAGGGTTTGTTGACACGCAAACAATTCTGTTCGAAGTTCTGCAAAAATCTGCAGCTATGATATTTTTATCAATAAACCATTTTTTTTCAATGAAATTTTTGATTGAAATTTGTTCTTTTAATGCAAAACTGTTCGAATTACTGAATGTCATATCTGCACTAAGAATGCCTGATTCATTTATATTACTTCGGTTTAAGGCAACTTTTATCTTTACTGAATCTCCTTTATTCAGAAATCCCGAGTTAGGAGTCAGAGTGTAATAATCATGATTTGATGCATTCCAGGTATAACTTGTATTACCTGTATTTCGCAAATATAACTCTTTTTCACTCTCAAAATAATCATAAACTATATTGGATTTACTCAATTTCATTGTTGATAATTGTGGAACAATCATTTTCGCAGGGATGTTAACAGAGATTTTATAATTCAATAGTAATACCAGACTGGCCTGATAGTTATTTTGATCCAGATTATCACGATTACACGTGATCTTCAATGATTTTCTTTCACCGGCAAACAAATACCCTTGAGTGTAATTCAGCGATAACCAATGAACAGATTTATTTATAGACCAAATGACATATTCGGAACTTGGATTTTCCATAATTAGTTCAATTTCACAAATAGTATCTTTAAAATTTATTTCTTGCAAACTCAATTTTAAAGGAAGAAGTTCTCCAATTGTAACTATTACTGGAATTTCGATTTTACCTGCATCTTCCGAAATGATACTTATGTTACCTTTTGTTACACCGGTTTTTAACTGTCCCTTTAATAGTTTTATTTTAATTGAATCTTGATTTGTTTTACCTGAGTTAGAGTTGATTAAAAGCCAGGATGGAAACTGAGTGATTTTATAATTTGTTTTGATTTTTGTATTTACACTTAGTTTTATGTTGTCAATTGTATCGATCTCATTCAGAAAAATCGTATCTTTTGTTGAAATAAGATTCATTTCAATCTCCTCATTTTTACAGCTATAAAAAGACGAAATCAAAACCAGTACGAAAATTAGTGAAGTAATGTATGCTTTCATGCTTTGGAGATTAATTAATATCTATATTTTGTAATGCCCATTCATAATATAAACCTGAACCGGAGTTCGCTTTTAGTAACACATAAGCTTTGTTTCCATTACGATTTACAAACACATACTTACCTTCTCCTTGAAATAATTTAGATTCACTAGTTTGATTTTCAACCAGAAAGCTCTCTAATGAATAACTTTTCTGAAGTTTTAGGTAATTATAATCATACACTCTTATATTATACGGATTAAGTCCGGTTATTAAGCATATTTTATTTCCATTTTTAGTATCAGATATGCTTGCTATATAGTAGTTGGAGAGATCGTTAAAATTTGTAGAATACACCATATCATTGGATTGGTTATCGCTTAAGGATAAAACATCCCAATTTGTTTTATACATTCTTGTACCATCATTAGCTATCCAAAATTTCATGGAATTACTTTTACTATAGAGTTCCTGTATATTTGCATCTGCAATAGATATCTTATATATATTACCAGTAGTTCCGTTGGAGTAGCTGAATATATATTTCTCTGAAGGATGTAGTACAATTGGACCATTTGAATACATCGACGTGTATTTTGAAACTGTTTTACCTGTATTTGTATCAATACCGAAAAAATTGGAGAAATTTGAATAATAAATACAGTTTGAGGATGTGATTATTATGTATTCAATATTATAGTTTGTCGTATATTCATTTTTTACAGTCATTTTAGTTAAATTAATAAAGCTTATATGTCCATTATGACCTACTGCTGCATAATTCCCTGTTTTGTCAACTGATACACATTGTGGAGCATAATTTAAGTTTACAGAATTAATGGTTTTGGCTTCCGGATCAATTAAAGAAAGACGATATGGATTTGACGAGATTATTATAATTTTATTTGTAGCGGAGCAGTACTGAGCATCAGCAATATTTCTATCTAGCACCCATTTTGTATTTATAAAGTTGTCAATATTCACATTTAGTGTATCTCGGTAAGAATCATTATAAACATAAATTGGTTTAGTATAAGTTCCGGTTTGAAACTCTGTTCTATTTTTTAAAGATATTTTCATTTTAACGGAATCTCCTTTGTTCAGATAACCAGAACTTGGATACATTGTAAAAATATTTTCAAAAGATGTATTCCAGGTAAAGCCCGCATTTCCTTTGTTCTTTAAATAGATCTCAATTTCAGATTGATTATAATCAAAAAGCAGTTTATCTTTACTAAATTCCAGTTTATACGATGAGGGGACATGCAAGGTAACAGGAACTTGAATTACTTTCTGAACTGAATTTGATTTAATTGTAAAATATGATTTCAGTACACCAATATCTAAATTTTCTCTATTACAGCTTATTATGAAACTATACTTTCCATTCGGATAAATATAACCGTTTAAATCATATCCCGAGACCTTAAGCCAGTTAGGAATGTTTTCAATATACCAATTCAATATACCATTTCCATTGTTTTCAATATTAAATGTCAACTGAGATGTTTTTTCATCAAATATCAACTCTGTTAAACTCAATACGATTTTTGGGCTCAATTTAACTGATAAACTTATCGGTATATCAACCTTTCCTGCAATATCTGAAATTATTGAAATGTAATCACGATAAATACCTTCTTTCATATTTTGAGTTTGAGGTTTAATTATTATCGATTTAAGATTATTGTCGATTATACCATTCATGTACTCAATTTCTATCCAATCTGGTTTATGAGTAACAGTATAGTTTACTTTTCCGGAAGCCTTTGTAGTAATTACCAATTCTTTGATACTATCTGTATCATAAATAATTAAACTATCAGGTGAAGCTATTAATTGAATTGGAGTATTAATATTCTCACACTTGGTAAAGGTCAATACTATCAAAAAAATTACCGTAATGGTTTGTAAAATCAGTTTTATATCTTTCATATAAGCGTTTTTTTTGATTCAATTTATTTTAATACTCTGTAAAGCCCAAACATCATTTGAGGATGATTTTGTTATAACATAGATATTGGTTCCAGAGCTGTTTACATAAATAAATTTACCATTTGCATTATAAAGAGTACCACTTGAAGCACTTGTTTTTACTAAAAAACTTTCAAGAGGGTATTGATTTGAAGGAGTGAGAGTTGAATAATTGTATGAATAAGCTATGTTATTGTACGAATTCACAACAAAAAATTTATCATTTATTTTCGAGTGAAATAAATCGTTAATAGAATAAGAACTACTTATGTTACCTATATATATTAAGTCATTAACTTTTGATGTACTCGTTTTAAAAACGCTGTTTCCTTTTGTGAAGATTTTATCACCATCTTCTGACAACCATAAATTGTCGCTCATTTCATAATTTCCGTGATAAGGTGAATCATAAAGATAATCTGCAACACCCTTACTTATGTCAAATTTATGCAGATCGCTAGGAAATGAATTGTAAGATATACCATATAAATAATTTTCAGTAGGATCTAATCTTGCAAAAATCATATTTGTAAAGTATAAACTTTTGTAAGTGCTGAGTGAAGTTTTTCCAGTCGATAAGTCCAAACAATGTACCTTTGTATTTGACTCACCGTAAAAACCGGGACATATATAAACCCAATCCGAAGAGCTTATTAGAATATCAAGCGGCTCACAAAGGATGTCATACTCTTTTTCGAGTTTTTTATTTGTCAAATCAATCAACGACATTTTACCTTTATGACCTACTACCGCTTTTGTATTCAACTTGTTTATTGACAAACAGGTTGGAGTTAAATTTAAATTAATAGTTTCAATACTATTTGTTAATGGGTCAATTATTGACAAGATATTAGGATTTGCGGAAACCGTAATTATTTTATTAGTTTTCTTACAAAATTCCGCATCAATTATTTTAAAATTAAAAACATTTTTAGTTTCGGTAAAATTCTTGATCGATGTAACCAATGTGCTAGTAGTATTATTTGCTTTGAAAATAATATCAGAATTATATGTGTTAGTTTGTAAGTTATTTCTATCTAAAGTAATCCGAATCTTAGTAGAATCTCCTTTTGACAATGACCCGTTTGAAGGAGTTAAACTATAATAATTTTCATAATTTGAACTCCATGAAATACTTTGATTTCCTGTGTTTTTCAAAATTATTTCATTATTATCCTGAAAATAATCAAAAACAATATTATTACGATTTGTTTCAATAGAGTAAATAGTTGGTACTACAACGGTCACAGGAATTCTAATTATTTGCGAATTCGTTGTAACAAAAACCAAAGATGAGGTATATGTATTTGGATCCAATTTTTGTTTGTTGGCTTTTACTTTTACGCTTACATTTTCGCCATCGTATAGATATCCTTGCTTCTGAGAAATAGATAGCCAGTCAGGTAATGCATTGACTGACCAGTTTAAATAACCTGAGCCTACATTTTGCAGAATTATATCTAATTCAGACATTTCTGATGGGAATATGAGCTCGCTTAAATTTGTTTTAAGTCTTGGAGTTTGTTTGACAGAAAGGCTAACACCTATTTCAACTATCTTATTTCCCTTTGTACTTAATTTTATTATGCCGTTATATACACCTTGTTTCAATGTATCTGCATTTGGTTTAATACCTATTTCGTAAATATCTCCATTCATAGTACCATTCATTGGTGATACAGTTACCCATTCAGGTATTTCTTCGATTGTAAACTTTGTTTTAAATTTCGGTTGAGTTGATATATATAACTTAACAATTGAGTCATAATCAGAAACAATTAATTTCTCGGGAGATACAATTATTTTAAAACTATTTGATTGACTGTCTGATTCACAGCTTTTTATTACCAAAACAAATATAGTAATTAAGATGTAGATTATCGAATTTCTCATGCTATTGACTTATTTAATGAGATTAACTTTAGTTTTGACTTGGAATATATAAAAGATAAAAATATTAAGTTTAAATTGCAAAAATACATTACTTGTCTATATTCTACAAATTTGAGATTTATAAAAATACATGTAATTGCAATTTATACTATGAAACATAGTGCATCTTAAATTTGAAGTTTTATTCTATGTTCTACTAAGTTTTTTGTTCAGTTTCAATATAATAATAAAAATTATCTAATCCAAATACTGTCTGTATACAATAGTTGTTCAAAAATATAATTTTTCTGATCTTACAAATTAAATTTCAGTTTTAAAGTGGATAATTCGTCAAAGAATTTTCAATCAACAACTCAGTCTTTTTCCTTTTTTTAATATGTCTTGTCCTAAAATATGGCTACAGGTTAAACATTGATTTTAGTTGTTACTATAGACGTAATTTGGTGTTTTAAAATGTAAAGATAAATGAATTCTTTTATCATTGTAAATTTCTATTGCATTTTTTGTTGCTTTTTGAGCATGACCCATATTATAGAAGATTTGGTCTAAAAAGAATTCGTCTTTCAATATACCATTAACTCTTTCAGCCACAGCGTTTTCATAACAATGATTATCTTCTGTCATGCTTATCTGAAAGCCATTCTTTTTAAGTTCTTCCACATACTGATTACTACAGTATTGAATCCCCCTATCCGAATGATGTATTACGTTGGCAACTGGCTGGGCTTTTACCAGGGCTCGTTTGAAGGCCCGTATGCAGCCCGCCAGTTCCAACGTGTTGTTGAGGTGATACCCCACGATTCTCCTTGAATATAAGTCAGTTATAAGTGACAGATAACAAAATCCTTTCTGAGTTCTGATATAAGTAATGTCCGCTACCCAAACCTGATTTGGTCTTGTTATCTCCATATCTTTAATCAGATTCTTATACTTATGGAAACGATGGAACGAATTGGTTGTCTTGGTGTAAGCCCGCTTACGCCGAATAAGCATTTTGTTGTCCCTCAGGATATCAAAAAGTCGGTCTCTACCTACTTTAATATCCTGAGAAATGAACTGTTCTTTCAGCGTAAAATGTAGCTTTCTGGAACCTATTCGGGGTTGTTGCTTGCGCTCGTTTTGAACCAAAGCAACTACTTTATCCTCCACCGTTTTTCGTTTTACAGATCGTTTCCGATACTTATAAAAAGCATCGCGGTTCATACCATAGCAATCACAAACTTCCTGCACGCTTGTAGGAAGTTTAAATTGCTGAACCTTTGCAATACAGTTGATTAAAGACTGGTGTCGGTTTTTTTTTTGAATTCCTGCACGCTTTTGTAACCAAGTTTCTTGGCTGCAATTTCCATGAAGGAATCGTTCATAAGCTGTTCAATGTCTTTCTTGAGCAGGAGTTTTTTGAGTTGCTCAATCTCCTTTTGCAGCTCTTTGAGTCTGCTGATTTCGTCTTTTGTTTCCACGATTACCCGGGTGTTCATTAAGTCCATTCTGTCGTACTTGCGCACCCAGTCGTTGATCGTACTGGAGGCTACCCCATACAGGCGGGACAATTCTCGTTTACTGTACTTGCCGGTGCTTAATTCGGCCAAAATTTTGAGTTTGAAACTCTCGCTAAAGCGACGTAATAAATGATCATTTTGATACATATCTACTCTAAATTGTGTAGACATTTTTCAGGACGACTCACTGTTGCCCCTAACGACCGAGGCTATGGGCATTTGGCGGTTTGCGGGAGCGTTCGCTGTCGTGGAACGACAAAGTGAATGCGGGAGCAAAACTGCCGGAATGCACGTCAGCCAGCCTGTGCCCATAGGCGTGTGTTAGGGGCTAGGCCATTTTTCGTTCTATAATGTTTTTCAATAATTCATTTGAATGTCGAAAATTTTCGGTTTGGCTGTCAATCGTCAAGATATTCTTTTCTCCGTGAAATAGATTGTTCCTGAATCTGTAAATGATTAGTAAAGAAACTTTTAATTTGTCAGTTTGTGTCGATTCTGGATTTAAGAATGTCTCAAGAATATAATCAATATATCTTTGATTCGGTAACCTTAAATATTGAAATCTGTTTGTAGAATGTCCATTCTGAATGTAACGATTTCTCAAATAATCATAAACTCGGTTTATGACAACTATATCAAATAAATCAATATCTCTCTCGGCAAATCTTAAAAGGCAATTGTTATTTGCGTCATTATTACATATTTGCTTCTCGAACAAACTCCATAATAATAAGAAGTCATTTACTGAGTTTAAATTTTCTTCTGTCAAACTTGAATGAAATCTTTCATTTATCCAGTCTAAAGTTGTATTTGGCATAATTTATTCTATTTTCTTCCAAGAATTGGGTTGATTTTTTCGCGAAAATAATTCTCAAATTCAGAAACTATCAAATCATAGTTTTTGACTGTTATGTTCATAGTACTGATTCTAAATTCAGTTCCATAGATATTGGTTCTTTCCAAAAGTTTTAATGCAGTTGTTGGTTTTGAAAGTTTCAGATTTAAATGTTCCTTAATTCTTCTTTTGATTAAACTTGATTTGCCGATATATATTGGAAACCATTCTACTAATTCAGAATGAAAATCTAATCTCTTTTTTTTTATGTTCGGAACAAATTTGTCCTTATATTCAGGTTTTTCCCATAGATCTCGGAATTCATTTGCCCACTGAACAATATCATAAGATTCATGTGGAGTTTTTATTTCTATCAAATAAATCCCAGAATAATTCAAAGTGTCAATAATTGAATAATCAATTTCTTCATTCAGAATAAACTGAAACTGCGGTATAAATTCGTATTTTTCAATCAAAGACTCAAGATCAGTTCTCGTTTTTGCTAGTAAATTGTCAATTTCGTATAACTCCATATTCTTTTTTTTTGGCTTACCCCTAACGACCGAGGCTATGGGCATTTGGCGGTTTGCGGGAGCATTCGCTGTCGTGAAACGACAAAGTGAATGCGGGAGCAAAACTGCCGGAATGCACGTCAGCCAGCCAATGGACATAGGCGTGTGTTATGCGGTCGTAGTTTTCTGTTTTTAGTCAATCTATTTGTTTTCGTTTAAATATTATAAACCAACTACTTCAAATTGTAAATAAGAGATAACTGAAGACTATTTATATAAATACTAGTCAGTTTCGGTGTATATTCAAACGGATAGTTTGTGTCAGCAATTAAGTCTGTGGCTACTAATTTAGTCAAACCGAAACTGTAGCGTAAAGCAACAGAATAATAATCACTAATGTAATATTCACCTCCTAATATCGCTGAGCAATTTATCTTGTTATTAATTGTTGGTAAAATATTTAATCCAGTATTTTTACTGATAGCCTCCATTAAATGCTTTGTTGATAATGTATATTCAGTTCCTATTCCAGTAGTTAAATATAGATCTTGTTTTAATTTTATATTTAGCAAAATAGGAAGTTCAATATTCGAGTATTCACTTGTACAATAAAAATCTCTCGGTTGGTTGATATTGTCATATCTATAAGATAATTCTAACGACCCACCTTTTTTTATATAACCGGGTTCAAAACGAAGTTCCCACCAACTATCACTTTTGAGTCTTATTATAGCGTTGGCATTATAAGTGAGCGTAAAATGACCTTTAGCATTGAAGTCTTTATTATTCAATACATTATTAGACAAAGAGAATCCTGGAAAGCACATTCCTGCTTTTAATCCAAATTTAATTTCTTGTGCCTCTACAAGAATAGTGCAGAAAAATAGTATTATCAACAGTGTTTTTATTTTCATATTTCTTTCAGTTTTCGGTATTTATTTTGTCTTTGTCGAAATGCGAAAAACGGTCAAATTCTTTCCTTAGAAAATCTGCGAGGAATTCTCTACAGAGCAAAAGTCCGAAAATGAACAAATTCAGTCGTTACAGATTTGTCAAGTAGAGTCACGAAGCGGATTGTTCGTCAAAGATTTTTCAACCGCAAGTCTGTCTCTTAATTTTTTCTACTATGCCGCCTAACGACCGAGACTATGTGCACCTGCGATTTGCGGGAGTATTCACTGTCGCAAAGCGAAACAGTGAATGCGGGAGCAAAACTACCGGAATGCACGTCAGCAAGCAGGTG
>Ga0208789_1000298_pt1 | contig 56684 bp, 58 predicted proteins | sample Methanotroph_Enr_FD_187368 | JGI IMG/M metagenome (GOLD analysis project Ga0208789, IMG submission 187368) | Enriched soil microbial communities from Old Woman Creek wetland in Ohio, USA - Methanotroph_Enrichment_5 (SPAdes) (version 2) | ecosystem: Environmental > Terrestrial > Soil > Wetlands... | reverse complement strand
TGCTGAAGTTTAATGCCCACGACTGATAAGAATTGGGCTTCATTTAATTTTAAATCGTTGTAATTCTGCATATTGTTTGCAAAGTAACAACTTTTATATCATATATTTATAACTTATATAACGACTATTTTTCATGATTTTGTATTTTACCATTATATTCCTATCAACATTTTAGATTGATTATCTCCTGTTTTTAATTGTAAACGAGCAAAGAGCTTAGTATAAATTACTGCCAAAAACCAATATATGATCAGCTCCAAATTCTGTATGAGCGATCAATTGCTCATATATCCGCCTTATCGGTTACCCTGATCTGTCTTATATGCCATTTATTATATATCCAAATGGAGCTTATAGGTCGTTGGGATTTTCTATTCCCCCGTCCTCCCGGATTTACTCATTTTATTCATTAAAGTTCGGAACTGCTACTGGGATTTGTGATCCCGGTTCTTGTATTCTTTGGACCTGCTTGCGGTAGGCAGGTTTGGAATCCAGAAACATATCCTTTATCCCCCTCGTTTGCAACGAGGGGTATTTGGTTGATTGTTTGTAACAATATAAGCCGGGTTTTATATCTCATCTATTTCAATTACACTGCTCAACCCAGCATAATTCCGTGCCGAGCTGTGGAGATATTCTTCTGCACTTGCCACAATTCCTGTTCTGACAGGATTTTCATGAATGTAGTTGATGCGTTGTTCTATCATTTCATTTGTGGTTAATTCTATCGGATGACTTTTATCCTGCCAAAACTGATACTTCTGAATTCTATTATCAAATTTACCTGCAAGCTTAAAGCGATATAACATCCACTCTCTCCGGCTTTCGTGCATAATTTGTATCTCGTCAAGAACGGCTTTTGCCGTGAATTTTTTATAATCACGAAGAAAATCTGTCATTCTCAACGGAGGGTCAATACTGCACCAAATGCAAATGATTGGTCATTAAACACCATGCATACAATTTTAATCCTTGTTCTGTCGAGTATGTCAACGATTCTGCGATTATATTTTATAATGCAGTCGTGTAAATACATCTACCCAGCCTGTTACTGTAAAAGTCAAGAAATAGACACTGTTTTGTTTTTGTACGCTGTAATTTTCAGCTGACATGTTTCAGAGTTTTATAATGTATCGTTGCAAACGAATAACCACTACCCCCTCGTTTGTAACGAGGGGGAGAAGAGGGGGTTGAGTTTCTGAGGGTGTTGTCATCCCCCGGTTTCGCAAGCTTCACCGGGGGTTATGCACATTTAGCCACTTTGTGGCATAGAATCCTTTTTCTGCAGATTATTCCCAAACCCCGTCAACAACTTCGCCGCAAAAACTGCATTCCCCGTTTCGAATATTATTCTCAGTCACAACGAACCCTACCCGTTCCACCAACAGTTTTTTGCAGCTGGGGCAATAGGTGTTTTCTTCGTGCAACCCCGGTAGATTGCCGATATATACGTATTTCATTCCGCTATTGATGGCTATTTCTTTTGCCAGTATCAACACATTTTTGTCGGTAGGTGGCAAATCAGGCAGATTATAGGTTGGGAAGAAACGGCTGAAATGGAGTGGGGTAGACGCAAATCCATTTCCAACCAGCCACTCGCACATGTCCGTTATCATTTCGGTACTATCCGAGTATCCGGGTATAACGAGGTTCGTAATTTCGAGCCACACGTTATTCTCCCGGAGCATTTTCAACGTATCGAGTACCGGTTGCAGCTTGCCTCCAGTTAACTGCCGGTACACTTCATCGCTGAAACATTTCAGGTCGATGTTGGCAGCGCTCAGATACGGACAGAGTTCAAGCAAAGGTGCCGGATTGATAAAACCATTGGATATCAACACTGTTTTTATGCCTTTTGCACGGGCGGCTTTGGCAGTATCGAGCATGTATTCGTAAAAAACAGTTGGTTCGGTATAGGTAAAAGCTATCATATCCGACCCGTGGCGCAAAGCCTGATGAACCAATTCTTCCGGCATTAAATCGGCATGGTCAATTTCCTGCGGTGAAGTCTGCGATATCTGCCAGTTCTGGCAATTGAGGCAACGGAAGTTGCAACCGGCTGTGGCTAATGAATAAATTTTACTTGCAGGAAAGAAATGAAACAGTGGCTTTTTCTCTATCGGATCCATACTTACAGAACAGGGATTTCCGTAGGCTGTGGTATATAACTCACCGCCAATGTTGACCCGGGTGTGGCATAACCCGGTTTTATTTTCATGAATAAGGCAGTTGTGCGGACAAATATGACATCGGACCACTTTGTTTGGCATCACTTCCTGAAACGATGCTAACCGGTTAAATTCAACTGTATTGTGAGTCTTCATTTTATTTGTTTCAATAATTCAACGTAAAAATGATTTTCTACCCGGCTTATTCTTTTCCCGTTTTTCAAGCGCCGGAGTGCATGGTTTTGTTATTGAAGCTATAAATAATTGTATTTTAGTTTATTACTTATAACGAATTTTAGTTCTATTCGTTCTGTGGGACTTTTCTATTTATTATTTTTTAAATGTAGGCTTATCCGTTTCAGTTTATAAAACCGGCAGCTTGATGTTCATTGCGCATATTTCATTAAAACAGTTGCTGCCTTTAAAGTAATCCATTTAGAGGGTTTACCTTTCTGTTCAATATCTTCTGTCATTTTTCCGTTGAATGTATTTTCCAATATCCAACGTTTATCCATGTTTTGTTTCGCCTTCAGCAGGTTTATTGCATCATCCATCCGACTGTCACGGCAGTTTAATCCGGTAAGTATTTCCAGTATTTCCAGCATATCGGTCTGATACATTAATGGAAATCCTGGTTTGAGCCATCCGGGCTTCGAAACTTTAGCTGTATCATGACTTTTTTTGTATATATGATGAAGAAGAATATATTCGCAGAGTTCCTTTATTTTATTTTCTATTTCAGTGGTTCGCTTTTCTACAGGCACTGCCCACAGGGCTTTCAATGATTTAACCACGCCCATGTGGCAGGTGTGTTTCCCAAAGCATATATCAAACCTGTCATAAGGCCAGCCTTGGGGCGGGTTGGGAATACCGTCGTCAGCCCGTTGGTATTTTACTATCCAGTCTATTCCTTTCAGTACCCTTTCATCATTTGCGTATCCCAACTTCTGGAGGCTATACACCAGATTTCCGGTTAAACAGGGAATTACTTCACTCTGTCGCCCTCCGTTTTTCAGGTTTCCATTGACGGCAAATCCATGGCTTGCCGGGTCCTGCGAATATTGCAGGATAAATTCACAGGCTTTTTTTATACCTTCATTGGCAGGATCGGCACCCAATCCTGCAAGAATTATCAGTTGCCATACCGTTCCAGCATATTTGTTTGAGTAAAATCTCTCCCGGTTTCCCCAAAAGCCTTCTTCGCTTTGTTTTTCGAGTATGGCAGGTACTACGCCAGATTTCATTATTTCTGCCCTGGCTTCCATCACTTCCTGTTCCGGCTCCTGCTTCCCAGACAGCTGCTTCAGGGTAAAATACCGCACGGAAGGATTATCTTTTTCCAATAACCATTGCAGGGTTTGTTCGTCTATAATCTGTTCGGGTTTCATTTCAAATCCTATTTGTTGGAGTACAATCTATTTGCAAGATCACGAAATATTTTAGCTTTTTATTCAAAAGCTGTTTATCTGCCCCAGGAAACATCATAATCATACGCATTCATATCGTCGGTAACCTGAGTCAATCCGGAACCATCAGCATTTATAACCATGAGATGATAACCGCCATTCTGCTTATTCAGGGCGGTAAACAGGATTTTTTTTCCATCCGGTGACCAGCACACTGAACCTAATCGGGTATAACCCATCCAGGAAATACTTTCATTATACGTTTTTACCCTTACCAGTTGAGTGAGGTTTGTGCCATCTGGATTCATTGATTTAATAGAAACCGCCTGTTGATTACCCAGAGAATCTCTTTCTAGTGTTACGAAAGCTATTTTCGTTCCATCAGGAGAGAAAACCGGAGACTCCAGCCATTGATTATCTGACTGAGGTACTAATGTGATAACCCCGGATTTTCCTACATACGGTTCAATCTTAAGTATACCAGTTGTTTGGGGAGCACCGTTACTGGCACATACGAGTTTTCCATCAGTAGACATTGAAAATCCTCCGGATGGCATAATGGACCAATAGGGATCATCTCCATAATTAAATCGGGTAAGTTCCACCTTATCCGTTGCGTCTTCTTTTGCTGAAAGCATATATAACGGGCCTTCAACATTTAAATGAAATAAAATTTTTAAACCATCCGATGTCCATGTTGGATATCTTTCATAGCCCGAATGAGAAACCCGAAAGCTGTTGGTTCCATCAATATTCAGGCAGTAAATATTCCAAATGGAGTTCCAGTCAGCAGAGCTTAATAATGAACAGGCTATTTTTGTTCCGTCGGGAGAAATGTATGGCCATCTCGTCAAACTGTTTAACCGAAATCCGTATGACTTTTTATTGTCAATATCTATCACATAAAAACCTGAACCATCCGGATCGTTAACGCGGTCAAATACAATTTTACCAGCACCAAGATCCTGATAAGGGATATTATCAGTTAACGGTTTTAGTGTATTAACCTTAAAAGGATCTTTTTTATTCAAATCTTCATCGTCGTTTTTACAACAGCCTGCAAACAATAATAGCAGACTCATAATAACTAATGGAAAAATCTGAACGTTGAATTTTGTTTTCATGACTTATACCTATTATAACTGCACCAAGATTAATTGGTCAGGATTAATATATCTTTTCTGTCATGATTATAACACAAATTGCCGGTTGGTTTGCAGGGAAGTTTGCGTTACAGGAGTGAGATTTTCAGTATTCTGTTTGGCTTCTTTTTGTCAAATCGATACCAATTTTGCTGCCTTATCAGTAGAGTTTATTAATAGCAAAGAATGACCCGGGTTTGTCTGTCCGTAGTGATGCGAAAGCAGCCGTTGCTCAGGATATTCTTTCTGAAATCAGAACTATAATTGTTTAATATATAACGACTAATAAATGAATTGGTTCTCTTTTTAAATCAATATTATAATTTGATTTGACATCAAATATCTCTCTTGCTACTTTTTTTCTTTTCAACCTCTTTGTTTATTTTCTGTATTGTTTCCATCGGAATTAGATCTAATTCATCTGTTTCGCAATTCCAAACGTTTAAATACTTTTTCGAAACAACATTGTGTTTTTTCCATTTTGCAAATTTCTCATACAGCATCAACGTACAAATGTCTGTAGCAGTAATAAAGTCGCCGGTTTCAGGCAAATGCGAATGAATTGTAGCCTCAATTTCATTTCCGCCTTTTTGTTTATCGCCGTAGCCAATTGGGATAATGTTTTTATGTAACCGCTTTGCATTGGTCAGGTTATTATTGTTGTCGAAAGTAAGCAAATAATCATTTCCGAAAATAACCACACCATTTTGTTTGGGTCCGGTCAAAACATATACTTTCTTTTCATTATCGAAGATTAAGGGTATAATATTCAAATCCGTATTATTGTATTTTCGGAATAAAGTGTCCGAATTTATTTTGCCGAGTGCAATTTTTCGTATTGTGTACAGGTCGTTTTCCGGACTTGAAAAGTCTCTTTCCGTCAAATCCACTTTAGCCGATTTTGTGCTAAACGAACTGTCGAATGAGATTGTGCCAATAACCTTAGGTTTGTCTGCCTTCGAAAAGAAAATACATTTGGATATTTCGTCTTGTGTATAAGAAAAGTAGCCACCAACATTTGCCCTGTCTTTGTAATTGGCTAAAAATAAGTCTGTGCCATGCCAGGAAGCCATTTCCGACTTGTAAAGCCGTTTGCCTTCGTCAACAATAGGTTGCGCCTTTATTTTTAAGTCATTCTGCCCAAATGCATTTAAACTGATATAAGCCAATAATATTAAAAGTGATTTTTTCATGGTATAATTGTTTTCCTAATGTTTTAACTGAGTATCCGTAACCAGTTTTTCTTTATACGGAAATTGTTTTTCAAATTCAATCAGCTCCATGGGCTCAGTAGTAAAAGCATTGTCCTCAAAAAAACGCCCCGTTATATTCTCCAATCCATTCGTTTGCAACTCCAATGCCATAAACGGTTCAAAATTTTCATACTCTTTCGTTGTTATGCCGTATTCCTGCGCATTTTTAAACCCCAAGCGATGATAGTAGTCCGGATTTCCAAACAGAATCATAGCCGTATAACCGGACTCTTTTGCCACTTTAATGGATTCATATATAAGTTTTGAACCGATTCCCTGTTTTTGATAATCAGGCAATACCGATACAGGGCCTACGCATAAAACTTCGTGTTCCGTGTTTTGCGGATCCACCACTTTTGCTTTGGTAGATATAATGTGCCCGATAATCTCATTTTCAACTACTGCAACCATATCTAGTTCTGCAATATAACTATTGCCGTTTCTAACATTGTGCAAAACCAGATGCTCATCGCAGCCCGGTTTATATACATTCCAAAATGCCTCACGTGTAATGTTTTCTGTAATCAGAAAATCCGTTTTGGTTGTTCTTCGAATAAGTGCTTTCATGGTTGGTTTAAATATTTTATTAGATGTTTTACAACGCTTTCTGACAAGTCGGACTTTAAATGTTGGTTGCTCACTGTCTCACCCTTTGTCTGAACCACGATTTTATCAGATTAAAAGATTCAGCAGATTGTATGCTGCTATTTCTTATTTCTGCTTAATTTGCTCAATTCATTTAGTTCAAGTCCAGACATTGATTATGAACTTTAGGATTGCTTATATTTCGTATTTATCAATCGTTTAAATTCTAAGCTTTTACTTCCAAAGTTTATCAATAATCCAACTTCTATATTATATGCTTCAAGGTAGTTTATTGCTTGTGCCAAATGCACATCTTCTAGTTTAATAACCGCTTTCAATTCTACAGAAATTTTATCTTCAACCAGAAAATCAACTCTGCGTGTACCAATCTGAGCATTTCTGTAAAATATAGGCATTTCAAACTCTCTATTGAAATTTAAATTATAATAAGGCATTTCAATGGCAAGAGCACGTTGGTAAATTACTTCTTGAAAACCATTTCCAAGAGTTTTATGAACTTGCATGGCGGCTCCAATTATTTTTCCGGTTATTTCCTTGTACTTATAATCTTCCATATCAGTTTTGTGTAAGTAATTTGACTCTGTTTTTTAGATTGTATACTATTCTTTCTGCTTAATTTGCTTAATCTGTTTAATCAAAGTTCAGACAATATGCGACAAAGTGAATGCAGGAGCAAAACCGCCGGAATGCACGTCAGCCAGCCAATGAACATAGGTGTGTGTTAGGGGCTAGGCGTTTCATTTCAATTGTTTTATTTAGTTTATCGTCAATTAATACGATATGTCATTAAAACCTCGGAGTCCCTTTTCAGTAATAATTGTTTGTTGTCAATGACGAAATTATTAACCTCTCCTAATTTGCTTGTTATTAGACTCTCAATGTCATTACACTCTATACAGTTTACTTGTGTAGTCGAGATATTTCCAAAGTTTATATTATTCCCTCTTTTCGTATACTTTCCATAGAAACTATTACGAATTGCTGAACCACTAAATTTCCCATCACTTAAAATTTTTAAAGTCGAATTTTTGTTTTGTATAGGAAAAGACAAATTTTCAAAAGCATTTGTTTTAATAGATAATAAAGTACATTCCATGTAAACTTTCACTTCATCAACAATATGATTTTCATCGTTTTGTACAACGTTGTTTCTATCTGCTAGAGAATTTGTTTCGGTACTCATAAATGATGAACAACCCGCTAAACTAATTAAGAGTCCACAGTAAATAAAAAAAATGAATGACTTGTCTTTCATAGTTATAATGCTCTTTAATAGTTCAAAACGTTATTTTACGCTTGCCGCCTAACACCTATATATGCCTAACTCTAAATTGAATATGCTCAACTCAGTTGCGCATATATCTACATTTCGAGTGAAGTTGTGTTTTGTTTTTTTTATTTAATTTCAATCCCAAAGATAAACACATTATTTTATATTAACAGCAGTTTGTTTAATTAATTGCTGCTAGCTCAAAATTGTTCCTGCCACTTCCGAAAAGCAGCCCGCAGGTTCAAAAAAGAATAAAAACCAACCTGCGACGTTTATTCCTTTTAATTTCTTATTTTTGTGGCAGGATAATTGAACGGCGGAAGCAGTTTTGAACCGGCTGGCTGATACATGTATAGCTGCTTTTTTGTTCCAATAAATAGTAAGTGTATGAGAAAAATAATTCTGATTCTATTGGTTTTAAGTTGTGTAACCCTTCGGGCGCAACAGGTTTACCGCACGCAGGTATTCCAGCCAAACATAAAAACCTTGCAAATTGGCATTCAGAATGAAAAATTCTTATTGCCAATTATTGAACTGAATGGTTCGGACAGGTTGCATATCCGCTTCGACGAAATGTCCCACGAATCGCATTCCTACAGCTACAAGGTGTTGCATTGCAATGCCGACTGGACACTGTCTTCCCTTTCTTCCAACGAGTATATCAGCGGCTTTACCACAGGGTCGATTACCGATTATGTGACCTCGCTCAACACCACTTTTTTGTATACCCATTATTCGTTCACTCTGCCAAACGACGACATGGGTTTCAAAATCTCCGGAAACTATGTAATCATTATTTACGAAGACAACCAGGTGGATAAACCCATTGCGCAGGCTTGTTTTTCCATTGTGGAACCGCATGTAAATATCAATGCCACCGTGCGTGGAAATACCGATACGGAACTGAATGGCAAACTGCAGCAGCTTGACTTTGAGGTGCAAATGACCGGTTACACGGTGCGTGACCCGGCTACCGAAATAAAAGTGGTGGTGCGCCAGAACAACCGTTTTGATAACGAAGTATCCGATCTGAAACCAACTTTTATGTCGTCCAATAAATTGAGCTTTATCAATAACCGGTCGCTGATATTTGACGGCGGAAGCGAATACCACCGTTTTGATATTTCGAATGTTTATGCAGCAGGCGAAGGGGTGGCTACTATTAAGTACGAACAGCCGCATTACGATGCTTACTTGTATGATAACAAGATTCAGGCTAACCGGTCTTATATCCAGGATTTGGATGTAAATGGAAAATATGTAATAAATATGCAAAATGCGAGCGACGATAATACCGAAGCGGATTATATGCTTGTGCATTTCAACCTGCCAACAACGGACCCTTTCTTCGATGGCCTGTTATACCTCGGCGGCGAGTTTAATTATAACTTAATGAACGACGTAAACCGCTTGAAATACGATGCCAATTCGGGTTCTTATTATCAAAAGGTTTTATTAAAGCAAGGCGGGTACAATTACCAATACTGGTTTGTGCCCAAAGGTGAACGCAGAGCAACCACGCGCAGGGTGGATGGCAGCTATTGGCAAACCCGTAACGAATATACCATTTATGTCTACCATCGTCCATGGGGCGAACGGTACGATAAACTGGTGGGAGTAAAGGGGATTGAGTAAATTTGGGAGCCCGGAGTCAGAACTCCGGGTTTTAGGTTGGCTGAATTTAGGAGTCCTGAGTTCTGAGTTCTGACTCTTGGCTTTAGGCTGAATAAGTCGGGAACCTGGAGTTTATTTCCGTTGTGAGTAAAGAGGATTGGGTAATTGATATGTTGATGAGTTAATGTATTGATTATGATTCTTAGGCTAAGAATGTAATTACAAAGTTTAGTAATTTGATAATTGACAAATTTATTGAGCAAATTTAGAGTATTTCAATCGTAAATAAAAAATCGTAAATCGTAAATAAAAAATGAAGGTTTATAAATTCGGTGGTGCGTCGGTGCGCTCGGCAGAAGGAATCCGTAATATCGCCCGTATTGTATCGGGGGTAAGTGATAATTTGTTTATTGTGGTTTCGGCCATGGGTAAAACCACCAATGCCATGGAAGTGGTGCTGGACTGTTTTATGAAAGCCGATCATGCAGGAGCAATTGAAAAGCTGGTTGAAGTGGAAAACTATCACCGCGAAATTATTGCAGAGTTGTTTGCCGACAAAACAGTGGGAGAGGATGCCGTAGAACCTTTGTTTACCGAGTTGGAAAAGCAGATTATAGAAGGTGTTGGCGATGATTATGACCGTTGGTACGACCGCCTGGTGTCGTATGGCGAATTGATTTCTACCAAGATTGTTTCGGCTTTTATTGCAGAGTTGGGGAGTGCCAATACGTGGCTGGATATGCGCAGATTAATTGTAACCGACAGTAACTTCCGCGAAGCCAATGTGCATATGCAGGAGTCGCAGCTTCGTTTGAAGAAAGCGGCCGATTACAAACAGAACCGTATTTATATCGGGCAGGGATTTATTGGTGCCAATATCAAAGGCGACCCAACTACACTCGGGCGTGAAGGTTCAGATTACACAGCTGCGGTAGTCGGAAACCTGCTGGATGCCGAAAGTGTAACTATCTGGAAAGATGTTCCGGGAATCCTGAATGCCGATCCGCGTATCTTCGAAGGAACTGTCCATATTCCCGAGCTGACTTATTTGGATGCGGTGGAATTGGCTTACAGCGGTGCGCAGATTATTCACCCAAAAACTATCAAACCACTTGAAAATAAACAGATTCCTCTTTATGTCCGTCCGTTTGGAAGCCCTGAAGAAGCGGGTTCTGTTATCAAAGCCACTACCGATAAACCGATTGACGTTCCTGTCCTGATTTTGCGTAAAAACCAGGTACTGGTAACTATTCGTCCGCGCGATTTTTCGTTTGTGCTGGAAGAAAGTCTTTCCAAAGCCTTTGCCGTAATGAACAAACACCGCTTGAAAATAGCATTGATACAAAGTTCTGCTGTCAGCATTTCTGTTTGCGTGGACAACAGCCGTTATCTTACCGGGGCGCTGGACGAACTGGGGAATGATTTTAAAGTAACTTACAACGATGCATTGGAACTGCTTACAATCCGCGGGACTAACGACGAAATAGTACAGAGATACACTACCGGGCGGACTCTTTTACTTAGCCAGCGTACACGCAGAATCGGACGCTTTTTAATGAGAGAGCAAGAATAGACACATTTCCAAATGGATTGAGGTTGTCTCTAAAAGTCGAATTGATTTTGAGTTTATTTACAAACAGTAGTCAGTATTATTATTTTTCCCTCAGATACCGCTGATTAGCGGTATCTGAGGGAAATTTTTATAGTTTGTAGTTTTCTTTATCGATTAACCTTATTTTCTATTGTTTCTATTGTGGTTAATTCTTTGAGCGTATTTATTGGAAAATGAACAAAATAGTACGTAAAAGTATTTTATTGTTTAAATATGGTTCGTATATGTTCATAATAATATTTTCTATATCTTTGAAGAGCAAATAAGTACAAAATGAAAACGAAAGATATATTGCTTGAATTGATCGAGTATTTAGACAAATACGAACAGGAAAATGCCCAAAATAGCTCAACTCTGAATACCTCTGATTTTCTCGGTTATATAAATAGTAATTACCAGACTCAGAATATCAAGGTCAGGGAATTAAATAATGGTAGCCCGGAATTTGAGAACAACGAATCACAGGGTCCGAACACTGATATTTCCATTTTGATTGTACTTCTGTTCCGTTATGCCAAAGGGTACATCAAAAAGGCGCTGAAAGACAGCCTGATAAAAACAGCCGATGAGTTTTCGTTTTTAATTACCCTGATGACACACGAAAGCATGATTAAAACAGAACTGATCCAAAATCAGATTATGGAAAAAACATCAGGTACCGATATCATTAACCGATTGCTCAAGCTGGAACTTATGGAGCAGTTCAACGACGCGGTGGATAAAAGAAGTGTCCGGGTAAAAATAACGCAAAAAGGCCGGATGGAAATTATCAGCATTCTGCCCCAAATGAGGTTGGTTTCGCAAATTGTTACCGGTAACCTCACTGATATAGAAAAGAATATGCTGGCTTATAGTCTCCGCAAGCTGGAGCTGTTTCACAATGATATTTTTACGAATAAGAAAGGAAGCGAGCTGACCGATTTGGTTTAGAATAACGTGAGTTCGATATAAGCACAAATCGCAACTCATTATTAGACTTCAACATAATGAAAAAATAAGGGTGAGAGTTGGTGTAGATTCCTCGATTACTACTAAGGGTTTCAACAAAATCGGGTTTTTAGAGATGCTTGCCCCCTTAGTAGAAATTCAATCCAGATATAACAAACCCTTATTCGCATATTGTATAGGGTTTTATAATTAAAGCAACCAAAAATCTTATATCGAACTCACGTTAAAATAACCTTTCGGCAAAAGGGATCAATAAAGCTGTCATAATTCCCATTATGCCGATAGCCAGTCCGCTTATGGCACCTTCCAAAGCACCCATTTCCATAGCCCGTGCCGTACCCAGTGCATGCGAAGCGGATCCCATAGCCAGTCCTTTGGCAATTTTACTTTTAATGCCAATACGGCGAAGAATTACCGGTCCGACCAATCCGCCAAAAATACCGCAAATAACTACAAAAGCAGCTGCCAATGCCGGTATTCCGCCGTCTTTTTCCGCCAGGCTAATGGCAATAGGCGTTGTGACTGATTTCGGAGCCAGTGAGGCTACCAGCATCTTATCGGCACCAAAGGCTTTGGCAATAAGTACCACGCTTAAAATACCCACTACGCTTCCCACGAAAACGGCAGTCAGGATGGAAATAACGTTTCCTTTTATATTCTCAATTTGCTCATAAAGCACATAACCTAACGCGACTACGCTTGGGCCGAGCATAAAGTTGAGAATGCGTGTTTTCTCGTAAAAAGTATGGTACTCGATGCCGGTGATTTTCAGAAACGGGATGATAATCAACATGGCAATAAGCAAGGGTTGGATAAGGGTGATTTTAGTGCGTTTATACAGGTAAACGCCCAGTAAAAAAGTTCCCATTACCAATGTGAGCAGAAATACTTCGGTGGAAATCAAAGGTCTGATTTGCTCAAAAATGTCACTCATGGCCGGGTTCTCCTTTCGTGCGACGTTTTTCGAATCGTTCCTGAATCAATGCTACGGTTACAATAGTCAGGATGGTGCTTATGCCAATGGCCAACAGAATAGCCACCAGTGAATTGGATAATAAGTCGCCGTAAGCCATCAGTCCAACTGCTGCGGGAACAAAAAAGACAGCCATATTTTTAGTAATGACCGTGGCAGTGTCCTTTACGTTTTCAGGCTTAACTATTTTGAAGAATAAACTCAGGAAAAGCAAGATCATGCCCAGCACGCTTCCGGGAATGAAGCCATGTATTAGCAGACTGAGCATTTGACCTAGAAAATAAAAGAGCAGTATATAGAAAAAACCTTTTATCATGCGGGTGATCCTATCTGTTTATAATTAAGGGCTTCACTTAAAGTGAAGCCCTTAATTGAATTTAGAAAATGTACATTACAGAAGCAAGGACACGATGATTATTTACTGAATAATTGCCAATTGCAGTTCCGTTTTGTTGTAAGTTGCCGTACGAAGCGGAAGTAAAATCATATTCCAGGCCGAATCTCATGTTTTGCAGGTTGTAACTCACATGCGGAGCAATGCGGTACAAGCGGTCAAGAATTTGTTGTGTAGCGCCAATGTCATAAAATCCATAACCGTAATTGATGAATTTTTTGGATTTGTTGACAGCCAGATCATTGGATGAACCCAGGTTCTGAGATGCTCCAAGTACCAACCCAACCTGAAATTTGGTTCCATATACAGCGTCAACCCAACCGCTGGCATTGTTGAAATTGGTGTACGAAAGTATTTGGGTTGTGTCTGCATTGTACTTGCTAACACCATAACCGCCAAGCATTAGTTGGTCGCTCAGGTTTTCTCCATAAATAGCCTTTGCCCTGGCCTGGAATTTCTTATTTACGTATTGAGCGTATGCAACACCACTAAAGGATGAAATATAATTGGCATCCGGTTTAATGGTTTTGTAATCAACGCCCGCACCGGTTGTCCAGTGGGTGTTTTTGTTTTCCAATCCAATAAAAAGATTGGGAGCCATTGCATTTTTCATATATACGTTAGTTGCAGAAGTGCTAACTGGTCCCAGAGACGCGTATTGCATTTCGTATAGAGCTGCTGCAGTAAATGATAATGTGTTGGTCAATGTTTGTTTTACGCGGACTTGCGGACTACGGTTGAATGGCTGGAAAGGAGCACCTGCATTAGCCGAAAAAGTGGATGGGATGACACTTCCAAACATTGGATGCCAGGTTTGGCCTACTAACAATTCGGTTTTGCTCCAGTTCAATTTCATAAAAGCCTGACGAATGCGGAAAACATAGAACGCAGTTCCGAAACCGGCAAAATCAGCTTCAATTCTACCTGACGACTTTGCTCCCAGGATGGGTGCTCCTGTAATGTCAATACCCAGGCGGGTATTCACACTTAAAAGTTCTGCCTGCGGAGTAGCATTTACATCTGCATTTGCACCAACTGGTGAAATCGGTTTTGGAAATAATTGGATTACACCGTCAACCATTTCTACATTCTGGCGTGAGTTATAAAAGAAATCATTGCCTACATAACCGTAAAGTTTTACTTTGGTTGCCGGTTCTTCAGCAAAGGCGAAAGTTGTGAAAACGATTAAAATACAAGGAAGTAGTTTTTTTAAAATCATGTTGTTCTGTTTTCGTGAAATAAATTTTCGTATTTTATGACTGGTTGGTTGTCAGGCTGTCAAATGTTCAATTAATATTTTGATACCAATGCCAATCAAAATTAATCCGCCCACAGCTTCCACTTTTACATGGAAACGTTTGCCAAAATGAATGCCTATATACATTCCGATAAATGTGAAGACGAAACTCACTAACCCTATAATTGCTATTGCTTTCCAGATTATGCCGGGGTAAGGCACAAAAACAATTCCTGTTGCCAGGGCATCAATACTGGTTGCTAACGCTAAGGAAAGAAGTGACACTAATTTGAATGGATTCTTCTCTTTGTCGCAATCCGGATCGTGTGGTTGAAATCCCTCATAAAGCATTTTTCCGCCAATAATGGCAAGTAATCCAAAGGCAAGCCAATGGTCAAAACTCATCATTTGCGTTGCAAATCCGGCACCTAAAGTATGTCCAATTAATGGCATAATGGCCTGAAAAAGTCCGAAAAGCAATGCCATACGAAGTGTATGCCAAAAGAAAAACTTTTTTGCACAGATCCCTTTGCTGACCGATACAGCAAAACAGTCCATTGCCAGACCGATACCTATAATGACGATTGATAATATATCCATAAAAAAGGAGTAAGCAGTAAGAGGTAAGGAGTAAGAAAAAAAGAAAAAGGTAAGGAATAAAATATAAACAATTTGCTTACCTCTTACTCCTTACCTCTTACCTCTATTTTCTTAAAGCATTGCTTTTACCTGATTGTAAACATTCTGACCTGTAAAGCCAAGTTTTTCGTCAAGAACTTTAAACGGAGCTGAGAAACCGAACGATTCCAATCCCCAGATTTTACCGTTAGCACCCACTAAACCAAGCAAGTTTACAGGAAGACCTGCAGTAAGACCAAAGATCTTAGCATTTTTAGGCAATACACTTTCCTGATATTCAGCAGACTGATTGCGGAATAAACCTTCAGAAGGTACTGATACCAAACGGATTTTTACGCCATCGGCACGTAATAATTTTGCTCCTTCGAACAAGGTAGAAACTTCAGAACCTGAAGCAACTAAGATTACATCCGGATTTTCGTCACCTTCTACTATGTATCCGCCTTTTTGAGCCTGAGTAGCTTCTGCTTTGCGGTCGGAAACAGCAGGAAGATCGGCAATATTCTGGCGGGAAAGAATCAATGCAGTAGGAGTATGGGTATTTTCCATAGCCATTTTCCAGCTTACAGTACATTCCTCAACATCAGCCGGACGAAGCACCAACATGGAGTTTTGGCCTTTGTGGTTTTTCAGTTTTTCCATCAAACGGATCTGAGCTTCCTGTTCAACCGGTTCGTGGGTTGGTCCGTCTTCACCTACACGGAACGCATCGTGTGTCCAGATAAATTTCACCGGTTGTTCCATCAATGCAGCCATACGTACAGCTGGTTTCATATAGTCGGAGAACACGAAGAAAGTAGCACATGCCGCAATCACACCACCGTGCAAGCTCATACCAATGCTTATAGCAGCCATAGTCAATTCACTTACTCCGGCCTGTAAAAATGCACCTGCGAAATCGTTCTTTGCAAATGCTTTCGTATTTTTTAGGAAGCCGTCTGTTTTGTCTGAGTTTGATAAATCGGCACTTGTAACTATCATGTTTTCAACTTGTTTTGCCAATTCTCCTAACACTGTTGCCGAAGCAGCACGGGTAGCCTGTCCCGGTTTTTGAACTACAGCATCCCAGTTCATGTTTGTTTTTCCAGAGAAGAAGAAATCAAGTTTAACAGCTAATTCAGGATTTGCTTTCGCCCATTCTGCTTTTGCTGCTTGTTTCTTAGCAGCAATATCTTTTAATTCTTCAGCACGTTTAGCATACAATGCTTTTGTTTCTTCGAAAATTACAAAAGGATTTTCAGGATTTCCACCCAGGTTTTTGATACTTTCAACATAAGAAGCACCACCTTCGCTTAAAGGCATACCGTGAGTTGCACATTGGCGTTCGAAACTTGAACCATCAGCTTTCAAAGCACCTTTACCCATAATTGTTTTACCAATAATAAGTGTTGGACGTGCTGCTTCTGCTTTTGCTTCGGTTAATGCTTTACGAATTTCTTCTGCATTATTACCATTGATTTCAATTACTTTCCAGCCCCAGGCAAGATATTTTTGAGCTACATTTTCGCTTGTAACATCTTTTGTTTCAGTTGAAAGTTGGATGTCGTTTGAATCATAGAACATGATTAAATTGTCCAATCCCAGGTGACCTGCAATACGTCCGGCACCTTGCGAAATTTCTTCCTGTATACCACCGTCAGAGATGAAAGTGTAAATCGTCTGGCTCATTACTTCACCAAAACGGGCTTTCAGGAATTTGGCAGCAATGGCTGCACCAACTGCGTAGGTATGACCTTGTCCGAGTGGACCGGAAGTGTTTTCAACACCGCGCATCACGTCAACTTCAGGGTGACCCGGAGTCGGGCTATCCCATTGACGGAACTGTGCCAGTTCTTCCATGGTGTATTTTCCGGTACAAGCTAATACTGAATAAAGCATTGGTGACATGTGGCCCGGATCCAGGAACATGCGGTCACGACCTTCCCATGTTGGATTCTTTGGATCGTATTCCAAAAACTCGGAATAAAGAACATTGATAAAATCAGCTCCACCCATGGCGCCTCCAGGGTGACCGGATTTTGCTTTCTCAACTGCCGATGCAGCCAGAATACGGATATTATCCGCTGCACGATTTAAAGTTTGAATAGAATTCATAAAAATTATTTGGTTGTTAATTGGTTTCATTTAAAAATGGTAGCCTATTGTGTAATTAATCCCCCAGTTGCCGGAAGCACTAATGCCATAACCCGGTATGTACCAGGGAGCCACTTCTCCTTCTGTGCCCTGTGTCAATAGGTTTTTTGTACGGACGGTCCAGCCCATATATACGTTTTTTAGGATTTCAACACGTACTCCTGCAATAATTTCCCACCATACTTTTGTTGTGGCAGGTATGCTTGAATAGTCAACAACTTCAGTTCCTCCCCAGTAGTCATTGGAGATGGTAGCGTTAGTTATTTTGTATTTGAAGTTCGACATACCCAATCTCAGCCCAACCAGGAACAGATTATTTGTAGGCTTAGAATCAGGCTTCTTTTTCAAAATATTAAAATCAACACCGATTCGTCCGAAAGGTGCATTTGTAGTGAAACCGATATTGTCGGCAGTTGTTTTATTGGCACCCGCAACTCCCAATTCCAGGATTGGATAGTATTTGTGTTTCAAATCTACCTGAATGCCGGCTTCGTATGAATATGTTTCACCATTAGCCAGAGCTGAGGTTACTGTCGATGCAATATCAGCCTGAATAGTAAAACCATTATACAATGCTACCCGGACCGTGTCAGCTGGTTCAATGATTTTTTTCTGTGCCTGAACTGTATATGCAGTCATACACAGTAGAATACTAATTATAGAGTTTAATATGTTCTTTGGCACTGGTTGAAGTGTTTACATCGTGAATTGTGATACTTACCGAATCCAGAAAATGATTGGTTGTGATTACCGAATCAACAGTATGAGTTTTTATGCAACCACATTCAAGCGATAGGTAAGTATCGTAGTTGGTATGCAAAATAGTTACAGTATCCGTAGTATTATTGAATGTTACCTGAAACCTGGATACAGTATCCAGTTTGTTTAATGGTAATGTTATACTGGATATTCTTTTTGTATTGTTGTACAAAATGGAGTCAACGCCAATTCCTTTTACCGTTAAACTGTCGAGGCTTAGATATGCAGCCGTTCTGGTTTTAGTGGTGGTATTTACTGTAACATGGTAAACACCAAGCTGCATTTTTACATACCTGTCTTTCCGGCATTGCTCGTCGTTGTTGCATGACGCAGCAACAAGGATCGCAACTAAAAGAACTATGTTTATTATGTGTTTCATTTATAAAATATATTGAATGGCCGATGAAGCACTAGAAATAGTTCCTGACTTCTTTTTTAAGCTTGTCGATTGCTAATTCTGTTGGTGTTTGTTCTGTGACTCCGTACACATGAATAATCAGTTCGGCTAATCCGCTGGCAGAATCATTGGGATCACATTTCGAAGCGCAGGTGTTTATCAGTTGCAGCAAGCTTTCCTGAGCTCCCCGGATGTATCTCCAGGCTTCATCACTTACGTAAATTTGTTGGGAAAGATTATGCGAAAACTCTTGGCGAATACTGGCTAACAGCTGTGCGTGGAACTCCATATTTGTCATTCCGGGTTTTGCTATGTTCAGGATAAGGGTAGCCGGTGTTGTACGTTCCAAAACCAGCATAAGCCGTTCGTAAGCACGAAGCCGGATGGGAGTAATGGCTGTCGAACTATTTTTGCGTAGCTCAAAATTGCGTCGTTTTTCTTCGTTGCGAAGTAGTTTGTCAATCAGCAAATAGGCCGTCAGCAAAACAAGTAATGCAGGTAATATTATTTTAAGAATATCCATAGTTTCCATACTTCTGTTTCCCGGCTATTTGGTTTTATTTCCCTCTTTCTGGACTTTTACTTTAACAGGATTAATAGTAACCAGGCAGCCATTGGGAATCTGAAGCAAATCAGCTTCAATTATTTTGAAAAATGCCTCAAGAACTTCAGTTTTGTCAATTAATTCAATAATTACAGGGAGTTTTTCGGTCGATTCCCAAAAACGGGATGTCATAATTTTATGGCTTTTACCGAAACCCATTATACCCCTGTAAACAGTGGCGCCTGTAATTCCTTTTTGTTTTGCTAACGAAACCAAATGTTCATAAAGCAAATCAGAACCGATTTTGTCGGTAGTGCTTGCATAAATTTTTAGTGTGCTATTTTCTGAAGAATCATTCATTCTTTACAATAAATTAGTTGTAACATAGCCTAAATATACTGCGCAAATCCCAAAATAATACTGAATCTGATTGTTTGTTGATCCGGATTTAAATTTCCTTTTCAATCTGATAATTATTTCGTTCAATTGAATTTCGTGCAACTATTTCGCCCAGGAATCCAGCAAGAAACAATTGTGTCCCCACTATCATTGCTAAAATTGACAGATAAAAGTATGGGCTATCGGTAATCAGTGGGGCTTTTTCATGCTCGAAGATGGCAATCAATTTGTTTACTCCGACAGCCACTACTGCCAAAAGCCCGAGCATAAACATTAAGCTTCCGTACAATCCGAAAAAGTGCATGGGCTTTTTGCCGAATTTGGACAAAAACCACAAGCTCAATAAATCCAGATAGCCATTTACAAAGCGGTTTAGGCCAAATTTGGTTTCGCCAAACTGACGTTTGCGGTGTTCTACCACTTTTTCGCCTATATTGGTAAAGCCGGCATTCTTTGCTAAAAATGGTATGTAGCGGTGCATTTCGCCATACACTTCAATGTTTTTAACGACCTCTTTTCTGTAAGCTTTCAACCCGCAATTCATATCATGAAGTTTCAATCCGGTAACTTTACGGGCAGTGGCATTATAAATTTTTGAAGGGATGTTTTTTGTGAATTTCGAATCGTAACGTTTCTTTTTCCAACCCGAAACCAAATCGTAGTTTTCATTTTTTATCATCGAAAACAATTCCGGAATTTCATCCGGGCTATCTTGCAAATCGGCATCCATAGTAATAACCACATCGCCTTGTGCTGCACGAAATCCACAATATAAAGCCGGGGATTTTCCGTAGTTATGACGAAACTTTATTCCTTTTACTTTATTCGATTTTTCTTGAAGTGATTCAATCACGTCCCACGATTTGTCGGTACTTCCGTCATTCACAAAAATGACTTCGTAAGAAAACTTATTCGCAGTCATAACACGTTCTATCCATTCAAATAGCTTCGGAAGCGATTCTTCTTCGTTATAAAGCGGGACTACTATTGAAATATCCATATTAATAATTTGTCAATTAGTCAGTTATATGTTTTGATTTGGAGATGAAAGAGGTTATTGTTCAAAAATATTTTTCTCTTTTTTTATAAATGCAGCCATAATTAGTCCAACAAAAGTACCCAGAATAAGATTTGACCAAATGTATAGCAAGGAGAAATTAAGCGGTTTGAACATGTTTTCGGTGCGTTCAATTTCTACACTGTTCATTGGGAATTTTAAGGTTTCCATCAGCTTCATGGTTTCTTGAAAAATTGAGTCCAGATAACTCTGGTCAATAAACCGAAGATAAATAAATTTAACGACTGTTGAAATTAAAGCGGCATAAAAGAATAACAGAATGATGTATAAAAATGCTCTTCCATAGGTAATTGTACCTTCGCATTCAGTGTCTCTGAACCGAATTGCAATTTTGTAGAGTACGACCAAAATAATTACTGCAATCACATAAGTAAATAATATTAAAGCTGTAATTTTAGAGATGGATAACAAGAAGTTTACAGAAAAAATCACGCCCAGAATCAGACCATTGTGCATGGCTGATTTCATGATATTTGGTTGCATAGAATTCGCTTTTGACATTTGCTTGCAAAAGTACAAAAAAACTGCTACATTAGAAAGTTTAAGATACATTTATATAAAATGTTCATTTTCCATTCTTGCAGAATAAAATCATTATTTACAGGGAAATAAAAAGGTGTATTTTAATTGAGTTTACTGGAGAGGTATAAACAAAAAAAATGGAAGTGATTCAAAACCACCTCCATTTATTCTTTTGAAGTCGGATTGTAATAACTTCATAAATTTTATTCGACTTTTACAGCCCTCTTTCTGATAAATATCGTTCTGCTTCGATGGCTGCCTGGCAACCAGTGCCAGCTGCTGTAATAGCCTGGCGGTAATGCGGATCGGCTACGTCGCCTGACGCAAATATCCCCGAAACATTGGTACGTGGAGTACCCGGAATGGTTTTTATGTATCCAACCTCATCAGTTTCCAACCATGGTTTGAAAATATCGGAATTCGGTTTATGACCAATGGCTAAAAAGAATCCATCAATATCAATATGAACTTGCTCCTCGTCTGCCTGGCCACGGCGTTTTACCAGGTTTGCTCCCTGAACCACACCTTCGCCGGTTAATCCAAGTGTTTCATGCTCAAACAAAACTTCAATCTTAGGGTTGTTGAAAACCCTGTCCTGCATGATTTTAGAGGCGCGTAAAAAGTTTTTACGTACAATCAGATATACTTTGCTTGCAAGTCCGGCCAGGTAAGTTGCTTCTTCACAAGCAGTGTCGCCGCCACCAACAACGGCAACGGTCATTTTGCGATAAAAGAATCCATCGCATGTAGCACAAGCCGAAACTCCTGAACCTGCATATTTTTGTTCGTCGGGCAAACCTAAATATTTTGCGGTTGCTCCGGTTGAAATAATGATGGTGTCGGCTTCAATAACTTTTTCTCCGTCAATTGTAACCTTGTATGGTGCCGTCGATAAATCGGTAGCTGTAGCCATTCCAAAACGGATATCTGCACCAAAGCGTTCTGCTTGTTTTTTCAGGTCTTCCATCAGTTCTGGGCCGGTTATTCCTGTCGGGTAACCAGGGAAATTTTCCACTTCGTTTGTTGTGGTCAACTGTCCGCCGGGTTGCATTCCTTCGTATAATATCGGTGATAGATTTGCGCGTGAGGCATAAATGGCTGCCGTATATCCGGCTGGACCTGAGCCTATAATGAGGCAGCGTACTTTTTCGTTCATATTTTTCGTTATATGTAGTTTTTATTTTTTTGCAAAGATAAAGTATAATGTTGCAAGACAATTAAAAATAAAGCAAATTTTTGAAATACAAACCTCTATGGGTTCATAAATAAAATCTATTATCGCAAATCGTTTACTGAAATATCTTTGTATTTCGATTGATTGAAAACAAAGAAATTATCTGCCACTTTCAGCCCTTTCTGAAAATTATTGACGGTTAGTATCGATGTGCTTCCGTTGCTGTTAATGAGTTTGATAGAAGCCAGATTTCCGTTGGTTTTGTTTACCTGAACTTCAATTTTTGCGATATCTTTATTTTTTACCTTTGGTGTCATTTCAATGCAATGGTTTTGCGCAGATTTTACTTTTGCCGAAAATTTAGTCACGCATTTAGCCTTATAGCCTGACAAAATGGCCATTGGGTTTGTTTCTGAAAGCTCTTTTTCTGTTGGCTCGGTAACGGATACTTCATTGTTTTGCTGGCTATAGGCCCATTGGGTTTTGCCATCGAACCATACTTTCATGTCTGCAACATCTAACATGAACTTGCTGCCTTTTAAAGTGAATGTTCCTGTTATTATTTGTCCTTGTGGATTATTTTTGTCGTTGGTGGCCAGTTTAAAATTGGTTTTTATGGCACTGGTTTTTGCCGATAAAAGTAAATCACTAAGGATTTTCTCAGCTTGGGCATTGTTTTGGGCATAAATGTTAGTAGCGGAGAAAAGAACTAAGATGAAGGCGTAAATAATATTTTTTTTCATGATGTTTGAATTTGTTACGGCATTTTCTTTACAAAGAACATACCAATAAAATGGTTTAAATGAAATGACAGAGACCTTGTATGCAAGATCTCCATAGAATTTATAAATTTTTCAGAATCTGTTCCAAATGATAATCGTCCATAACTAGCACTTGTCGGGCTTTACTGCCTTCGAACGGCCCGATAATACCAACAACTTCCAGTTGATCGACAATGCGTCCGGCGCGGTTGTAACCAATGGAGAATTTACGCTGAATAAGCGATGTTGAACCTTGCTGGTTGGCAACAATTAAACGTGCAGCTTCTTCGAAAAGCGGGTCGCGCTTACTCATATCCACAGAGCTGACATCAATTCCTTCGCCTCCATCACCGGTGTATTCAGGTAGATAGAATGCAGTTGGGTATGCCTGTTGTTCCCTGATATGATGCACGATATTTTCAACTTCGGGCGTATCGACAAAGGCACATTGCACACGGGTCAAATCGTTTCCTTGCGAGAAAAGCATATCACCACGACCTACCAGCTGGTTGGCTCCCGGCGAATCCAGGATGGTTCGCGAGTCAATCATGGACGAAACGCGGAATGCTACGCGGGCAGGGAAGTTAGCTTTAATTACTCCGGTAATGATATTTACCGATGGACGTTGTGTGGCAATAATCATGTGAATTCCCACCGCACGGGCCAACTGGGCAATACGGGCAATTGGCATTTCCACTTCTTTTCCGGCAGTCATAATCAGGTCGCCAAACTCATCGACAATAACCACTATATATGGCAGGAAGCGGTGTCCCTTTTCCGGATTCAAATGGCGGATAAAGAATTTCTCGTTGTATTCTTTAATGTTACGAACGTGCGCTTTTTTGAGCAAATCGTAACGGTCGTCCATTTCCTTGCAAAGCGAGTTCAACGTTTCCACCACTTTGCTGGTGTCGGTAATAATGGCATCATCACCGTCCGGCAATTTGGCAAGGAAATGTTTTTCAATATCCCCGTAAATGTTGAATTCCACCTTTTTAGGGTCAACCAATACGAGTTTCAGTTGCGATGGGTGTTTTTTATAAAGCAGCGATGTGATAATGGCATTCAATCCCACCGATTTACCCTGGCCTGTAGCTCCTGCAACCAATAGGTGAGGCATTTTGGCTAAGTCAACCATGAAAATATCATTGGTAATGGTACGGCCAAAAGCAACCGGCAATTCAAATTTCGATTCCTGGAATTTTTTGGATGCTATAATCGAATGCATCGAAACTACCTGCGGATCGGCATTTGGAACCTCGATACCAATAGTTCCTTTACCCGGAATTGGCGCAATAATACGAATCCCGGTTGCAGCAAGGCTAAGCATAATATCGTATTCCAGGTTGCGGATTTTGGAGATACGCACGCCGGCTTTCGGTACAATTTCGTACAAGGTAATGGTTGGTCCTACGGTTGCTTTTATGGTGTCAATCTCAATACCGAAATTCTGCAGAATAGTGATAATCTTGTTTTTATTCGCGTTTTGTTCCACCATGTCAATTTGCGTATCGTTGTCGGTGCCGTAAATTTTAAGCAAGTCGAGGGTAGGAGGGTTGTAGTGCGATAAATCCAGCGTAGGGTCGTACTTACCTAATTTTGAAATATTGTAAAACGGATCTTCGTTGTCATTGTCTGTCAATCCGGATTCATCGGCATCTACCGCTTTGTTTTCCTCATTTTGTTGCGGTTGCTGAATTTCAAACTGAACATTTTCATTTGCATTTTCTTCGATTTCCAATTCTGTTTCTGTTTCTGTTTCTGTTTCTGTTTCTGTTTCAGAGTCCACAGTTTCAATAATCAGTTCTTCTTCCTTGTCGGTTCCTTTTACAATCCAGTCTTCGGGAATTATTTCAGTACCTACAGCAACGGTTGCTTCAGCCGGTTCGTTTTCAATAATAAATTCCGGTTCTTCCGTTTCAACTGTTTTTTGTTTGCGCGAGAAAAGCCTTTTCAAAAATGGAATAGTGGCTTTTGACGACACAATGGCGTACGACAGGAATAGTCCGATGAGAATCATTAACGTTCCGGGCATGCCAACGTATGAAATCAGCCATTTGCTGGCTTCGTCGCCATGGCGGCCGCCGGGTGAGAAAAACAGATAGTCTTTGTAATATGGTGCAAGTGTATAACCTAGTAATACGGAAACCCATACTAACCAGAAACAAGTGTGGAAAAATGCTTTCCATAGTGCTGTTATACGAACTTTGATAAGGCGCATGGCCACCACAATTCCCAGATAAATAAAGGCAAATGAGGCAACTCCAAACCATTTATTGATAAATGTTTCGGCCAAAATAGCACCGGTTACAGATGCCCAGTTTTGGATGTCGGTGCGCATTTGTTGTAATTCGCTCCACGAAAGATCCATTTTGCTTTGGTCGGCAGCGCCGGTAAAAAAGTAGGATACAAATGACACGAATAGAAATAAAACACCCAGCGATAAACCTATCCCAAGAATAATACGTGTTCGCTCATCGGTAATGAATTTAATAAATTTTGTGCCGAAACCCGGTTCATTTGGGTCTTTGGGTTGTTTTACCTTTTTCGGTTCATTTTTTTGTTCCGGCCTGTATTCTTGTTTAGCCTCCGGCTTTGGAGGGGTTTTTATAGGTTTTCTTGGTGCCATGAATTTTTTCTTGCAGCTATGTTTTTTCAGTTTATCGTTTAAAATGCAAAAATAATAAAAAGGAACGCCCTTATTACATCTTTTCCTATAAATTTGCAGAAATTTAAAATTGAAAATCAGAGGGCGCTCGTAGAGGGCTGCCATAACGAATGGAATATGACAACAAAGCAACGATTTAACTTTATAATAAACTGGTTCAATGAAAATGTACCGGTGGCGGAAACGGAATTGCAGTACAAAGATTCTTTTGGATTGCTTGTGGCTGTTATTTTGTCGGCGCAATGCACAGATAAACGGGTAAACATGATTACACCGCCATTGCTGGCCGATTTTCCAACTCCGGAAGTAATGGCAGCCACTACCTCCGAAGTGATTTTTGAATATATCCGCTCGGTGTCATATCCTAATAATAAAGCGAAGCATTTGGTGGGAATGGCGCAAAAGCTTGTCAGCGACTTTGGCGGAGTTGTACCGGATGATATCGATAAATTACAAACTTTGCCAGGGGTGGGACGCAAAACTGCCAATGTGATTGCTTCAGTTATTTTTGATAAACCGGCAATGGCTGTGGATACACATGTTTTTCGGGTGTCGGAAAGAATAGGGTTGACGACCGATTCAAAAAATCCGTTACAAACAGAGCGCGAACTGGTGAAATATATTCCTGCCGAACTGATTCCAAAAGCCCATCACTGGCTCATTTTACACGGACGATACGTGTGCCTGGCGCGAAAACCGAAGTGCGAAAGTTGCGGTTTAACAGAATGGTGCCGTTTTTTTCTGAACAAAAATTATTGAATGTTGTTGTTAGGTCAGTTATTTATAAATTTTTATCTTTGCGAACTTATTTCAAATAAAACTTATTACAAAAATGATAGATGAAGAATTAGTACGTTGCCGCCCCTGCGGATACGTAATGAAAGCAAGTGATTTGGGTGAAGGCGTTTGTCCGGCTTGTGGATTGCCTCACACTGTATTTGAACCTTACCGCGAACGTGTTTCAGCAAATCGTTTGTTTATTCTGGGACTCGATATTCACCCCATTGCCATTCACCTTTCGCAAACATTTGTGGCACTGGCTCCCCTGTTAATGCTATTCCATTTGATTTTTCCCGATTTTCAGGAAACAATAGTTCATTCGGTTATTACATTCTCCATTTGGGCACTACCACTTTCGTTAATCGCTTCTTTTGTTTCGGGTATTTTAGATGGTATCACTCGTTTTAAAACGCTGCGAACACCTATGCTCAAAGCAAAAATAATTTTCAGCATACTAATATTGATAACAGCGTTTGCCCAGCTCATTTTGTTTAGACCGGAAGATTATACGTGGGTAACAATGATTCTAAGTCTGATTTCATTGGGATTTGCTGTAAAGTTAGGTTTGTTGGGCAAGCACCTTCTTGATGTAATTTTACCGGGAACATACGTACGCCGGAAGAAAAAGCCTACTAAATATGCTCCAAAAGCTCCTGGTGCAAAAGGAGATGCCGCTGTAAAACCGATAAAGAAAGAACCTGCCAAAGCAGACGAAAAACTAGAAGTGGCTGAGTAATTAAATGATATTTTACGAATCCCTGTTTCCATTCAACCGGAAACGGGGATTTTTTGTCAGATACAGAAACATTTTATACATTTGCGAGCAAAAGAATCTTCAATAAAAGCGAGTTATAGCTGGCTGGAATATTTTAAAACAGATGAAACGAGCATGAACGCAGAGGTTCACTAAAGTTGATGAAAACCTGTTATGCGAGTTCCATACGACCTTTTAAACTCAATTATTATCGTATGAAACCAACTTTATTAGAACTTATTTCTCAAGGAAAAACCCTTGTTTCCGACGGTGCCTGGGGAACTTTTTTGCAGGCAAAAGGACTACAGGCGGGTGAATGTCCTGAGCTTTGGAATATAGATCATCCCGAAGAAGTGCTCGATATTGCCCGGGGGTATATTGATGCCGGTGCCGACACCATTGAGACAAACAGTTTTGGTGGAAACCGGTTTAAATTGGAAGGGTTTGGACTTGAAAACCGCGTGACTGAAATAAACCGCAAAGCGGCTGAAATATCACGTCAGGCTGCCGGAGCTGCCGGTTATGTGCTTGGATCGATAGGTCCAACCGGAAAAATGCTGATCATGGGTGATGTAACTGAAGTGGAACTTTATGAAGCTTTTAAAGAACAGGCCGAAGCATTATACAAAGGTGGTGCCGATGCATTGGTAATTGAAACCATGACTGCCATCGATGAAGCTTCGATAGCTGTGCGTGCAGCCCGCGAAAATACGCCTTGCGAAGTGATTTGCACCATGACTTTTGACTATCTGGTGACGGGTGAATACCGTACCATGATGGGTGTTTCGCCTGCCGAAATGGTGGTGGGACTGAAAGCTGCCGGTGCGCATATTGTGGGTGCCAATTGTAGTAACGGAATAGAAGGAATGATAAAGATAACGGAGGAAATTCGCTCGGCGGATAAAGATATTCCTGTGCTGATACATGCCAATGCCGGACTTCCGGTGTTGGAGGGAACCTGTACCGTTTTTCCCGAATCGCCCGAAATGATGGCTGCTTTCGCACCTCAACTGGCCAAAGCAGGCGCTAATATAATTGGTGGTTGCTGTGGGACAACGCCTGCACACATTCATAAATTAGTCGAAGTATTACATTAAATAGTTGCCCTAAAAAACACAGATATGGACCGAAAAGTGATTCTTTATATAGCTATGAGCCTGGATGGTTTTATCGCTTCTAAAAACGATGGATTGGAATTTCTTTCGTTGGTAGAGCAAGAAGGTGAAGATTACAGCTACAGCGATTTTGTAAACAGGGTAGACACTATTATAATCGGGCGCAAATCGTATGAAAAAGTATTGTCGATGGGCTATGATTATTCGCATACCGACAAGGATATATATGTTATTACCCATGCAGAACATCCGTCCGAAGGCAATTTGAAGTTTTACAACGGCGAGCTTAAAACCCTGGTGGCTGAACTTAAAAGCAATGCCGGAAAGGATATTTATGTAGACGGTGGGGCAGTGGTAGTGAATGAATTATTGAAAGATAATCTGATTGATGAGTTTTATATTTCGGTAATTCCGGTGTTGATGGGCGAAGGTATTTCGCTTTTCAATGGTGGAAGACCCGAATTGAAACTAAAACTTGTCAGTTCAAAATCGTACAACAAAGGGCTGGTGCAGTTGCACTATACCCGTTTGTAGATTTAAATCAATATCCGTTTTTTTTTTTAATATAATAGTAAGCAGGGGCAAATTTTTTTGCCCCTGTTTCGTTTTATCCCGCTGCTATTTTATCTTTCTGAAAAATAATTCGAATTTTAGTAAAAATAGTTTCTGCTTGCATGTTTAGGTTAAAAATATATGTTTATATTTGTCCTCTCGATTGATTAACATAATATACTAACCCAACAGGGTTGAATTAAAAAAAACTCATAACGTGAAAAAACAATTGATCCTATGTTCACTAAGCATTTGCATCCTTTTTCTTTTCGCAGCACAAAGTGCTGCACAGACTACTATCGACAAAGCACAACTCGTGGGTACCTGGCAAGTTGTGGATTCATTAGGGCGTCCGCTACAGGTGCATCCGGATATACTTATCTATAAAATTTTTACCCCCGAAACATTTTCAAACGTTGGAGTTGTGAAATCAAAAGGCTACTTTGTAGGTTTGACATTGGGTACGTATGTTCTTGAAAACGATAGTTATATTGAGACCATATGCTTCAGTAACGCTGCTACAGCAGGTACAGTTGGTAATAAAAATCTCAATTTTATCCACATGGAAAATGACCTGTTGTACATTTGGAACTCAAATGACAAACGTGAGGTCATTTTTCAAAAAATTGATAGCCTGCCAACCTTCAGTCCTGCCGACATATCAAGGATTATCAAAGAAGAATCCATCCTAAACCCCGACGTATCGAAGATGAAATTCGAAGGCGGCGATGGCACCTCTATCAGCAAAGCTGTGCTTATCCGGTCAAAAACAGAACGTGAAGGTATAAAAGTTCAGCATAATTTTATCCGGCAGAGATACGGAATCAAAGATGTTGACTGGAGAGTAGTTACCCAATCCTGCAAAAGCGAAAATAATAAAATGTATGCTGCCATTACTATCCGGTTGAAAAACAATGTGCAAAAGCAAGTTTACTTTAATATAACTTCGTATTATCCGAAAATGGCAGGCTCCAATTCGTCTCCCACCTCCACAAAATATAAATATGTAGGTAAAATAAAAAAATAAATTAATGTAAATTGTACCATGAAAAAACAAACGATTCTCGTGCTAATTTTAGTCTCTCTTTTCTCCGTTTTTTCTCACGCTCAGAGCACCATCGATAAAGCAAAACTTATCGGAACCTGGCAACAAGTCGATTCACTTGGAAATCCGGTTCGTATATCTCCGGATATTACCGAATATAAAATCATAACTCCCGAAACATTCACAGTTGTTCAGTCTATAAATTCTAAGGGTTTCTTTATCGGGATCTTTTTGGGAACATATACCCTGGAAAACGACACCTATGTAGAAAATATATGCTATACCAACCCCGCAGCAATAAAAGCAATCGGAACCAAAAACTTGTTTTATGCAACATTGAAAAACGACCTGTTTTATATCTCCGGGATCAATAACCCCTACAAACAAATCTGGAAGAAGATTGATAAACTTCCTGCGGCCACACTTAGTTCTCAATCGACAGATATGTCGGCCTATTTTAGTCAGAAACCTGATCTTTCAAAAGTAAAGTTCGAAGGTGGCGATGGCATGACTATCGAAACGGCAGTTGTTGTAAAAGCCACCAATGAGCGTGATGGAATTGCTGCCGAGTATCTTTACATTGGCAATACATACGGCGCTAGAAATGTTGATTGGAGTGTGGTGTCACAATCATCCAGCAGTAAAACAAATAAAAACTACGATACAATTTGTATTAAACTGACTAAAGGCAACCGCCAAATAACACTTTATTTTGATACGACAGCTTTTTACGGAAAAATGTAGCATTATCGTTTCCCTGATTTCTTCCTTCATGCATGCTATTGTATGCGTATTTATATATGCATATAGCTGATATTCTGACTATTAATAATTATGTCAGGCAAATGTCGTCCGAATGTCGGGACAAATACTTAAAAATAATACAGACTGTTTTTTCATTTACTATATTTTTGCTCAAACTTTCAGTGCCATTATGAATCAACCGGAATTAGGTAAAAAAATCGTCGAACTTAGAAAGGCGAAAGGATTAACCCAGGACGAACTGGTAAGCATGTGTAATTTAAATGTACGTACACTGCAACGGATTGAGTCCGGTGAAGTTACGCCACGTAGTTTTACCATTAAAGCCATTTTTACCGCGCTTGATTATAATATCTACGATGGATTAATATCCACCGATAGTACGAATGAAACTGAAACTTCTAAATTCTCTTGGCTCGAGCAAATTTATAGATATGTATTTGATTTATTCAATTTAAAAACAAACACAATGAAAAAACTTTTGATTTTATCAACGATTACCATTTGTATGGTATTTCTTTTTACAGGTATGTCTAGCGCACAGTCCACCGACACTAACAAACTTATCGGAACCTGGCAGTTGTGCGATGCTAACGGCAATATGACGACTACAGGCAGTGCCCGTATAAAAATCATATCTTCCGAGTCTTTTGTTGTTACGGAAGTAGATCAGGACAACAAGTTTTATAATGGATATTTTTTAGGAACATACACTTTTGAAAAGGATGTTTATATAGAAACAATCAATTATACCAGTCCGGTAATGTATCAATACAAAGGGGCGAAAAATTCATTTAAAATTGAATTGAAAGGAGATTTGATGTATGTAAAAGGCATAGGAAACTCATTCAATGAAATTTGGAAGAGGGTTAAAAGCTAAAAATCGCTCTTATATTACCCACGGGATGACTCCAAATCATCCTGTGAGTATTTTTTTTCTATAAAAGGGGGTTCGCGGTTTATAACCGCGGATAGCAATAAAGGATTGAGAATTTTCCTTTCTATTGTGACCATTAGTTCTTGATGCCCTAAGGTTACACTTGTCGTTTTGCTGCATTATTCTTACATTTGCCACTCAAAATGAAAATGCCATGCAACCCTTAGCTGAACGACTCCGCCCGCAAACTTTAGATGATTATATCGGTCAGAAACACTTGGTTGGCGAAAAAGCCATCCTGCGTCAGATGATTGAATCGGGGCGTGTGGCTTCGTTTATTCTTTGGGGACCTCCGGGAGTGGGCAAAACTACGCTGGCAAAGATCATTGCCAACAAACTCGACAGGCCGTTTTATACGCTCAGTGCTGTTACCTCGGGGGTGAAGGATGTGCGCGAAGTTATTGAAAAAGCCAAATCCAACCGTTTCTTTTCGCAAGGTGGAAATCCCATTTTATTTATCGACGAAATTCACCGTTTCAGCAAATCGCAACAGGATTCGTTGTTGGGTGCTGTGGAAAATGGGACGGTGACGCTGATTGGTGCCACTACCGAAAATCCTTCATTCGAAGTGATTACACCGTTGCTTTCACGCTGCCAGGTGTATGTGCTTAAATCGCTTGAAAATGAAGATTTGCTTGAACTGGCAAACCGTGCCATAACTACAGATCCGGAACTGAAAAACCGGGAAATTTTGCTGGACGAAACAGAATCGTTGTTGCGTTTTGCAGGGGGAGATGCTCGCAAGTTGCTCAATATCCTGGATTTGGTTGTAGCAGCTGCCGACACGGACGAAGCCATACATTTTACCAATGAAATAGTTACCGAGCGCCTGCAGCAAAACCCCATGGCGTACGACAAGGACGGTGAAATGCATTACGATATTATTTCCGCCTTTATCAAATCTATTCGCGGCAGTGACCCGGATGCGGCTATTTATTGGTTGGCACGCATGGTGGCGGGTGGGGAAGACCCCAAGTTTATTGCCCGGCGGTTGGTGATTTCTGCTGCAGAAGATATCGGATTGGCCAATCCGAATGCGCTATTGCTGGCCAATGCCTGTTTTGATGCTTTGCAAAAAATCGGTTGGCCCGAAGGCCGGATTATTCTGTCGGAAGCAACAATTTATCTGGCTTCGTCGCCCAAAAGTAATTCGGCATACCTTGCTATTGATGATGCCCTGGCTTTGGTGGAACGCACCGGAAACCTCCCTGTGCCGCTTCATTTGCGCAATTCGCCTACCAAGTTGATGAAAGACCTCAATTACGGCAAAAACTATAAATATTCACACGATTACCCCAATCATTTTGTCGACCAGCAATTTATGCCCGACGAACTTACCAAAGAGCGGATATGGAAAGTCCAAAACAGTCCGACCGAAAGCAAACTTGGTGAGTGGCTGCGGACATTGTGGAAAGGAAGATTTTAAACATAAAAACGCGAACTGATTGAATCGGTTCGCGTTTTTTTATGAATTGTATTTCTATTAGTTTTTCTGAGCTTTAATACTGCAACCAATTGCAACGGTTGTAGCCTGGGTAATTGGTTTGTTGGATAATAAAGCATCAACGGCTGCTTCCACATATTTATTGCTGACATCATTTACGTCGGAGTAATTATCATCAATGGCACCAATGTACCGCACAATATTTTTGCCATTTTCCCTGTTCAGTACAAAAACGTGCGGTGTGCGGGTGGCACCGTACTGAGGATAAATTTTTTGTCCTTCGTCAAACAGGTACGGAAAAGTAAATCCTTTGTCTTGTGCCCGTTTTTGCATGCCTTCAAAGCTGTCTTCCGCCACTACTTTCGGATCGTTGGGGTTGATAGCAATTACCGGATAGCCTTTGGAAGCGTATTTGTTGTTCAGTGCGATAACACGGTCTTCGTAGGCTTTCGCATAAGGGCAATGATTGCATGTGAAAATAACTATATATCCTTTTGCAGTCTTGAAATCGGATAACGAAACCATTTTGTTATCAACATTTTTCAACTTAAAATCGGTAGCCACATCACCAATTTTATATCCCTTGTTTGCTGAGGTATTTTCCATTTTTTGCGCATTTAGCTGGCCGAAAACAGCCAGTAATATTATTGAACTTAAAATTAATCCTGTCTTTCTCATATCAATTGTTTTATAAATGTTTACTAATGATTTGTACTAATTCGTTTTTATGCATTTTATTCTCTATAAACTCAAGTTGCTTCCCGTTTTTGTAAAAGGCGGTAGCAGGAATCGCCCCGCTCCAGTTTTTGTTTATGGCAGGTATCCATTCATTCATCCGTTTGTTGTCGTCCAGTAAATATACTTCTGCATCTATTTTATTTTTCAGGATAAAAGGCAGGACTTTTGTTTCAGCTTCATTTGCTATGTCCAGGCTTACCAGTATCATTTTAAAGCCCGGATTGTTACGGTACATTTTATTTACTTCCATAAATCCCGGAAGTTCCTCTACACAAGGCCTGCACCAGGTTGCCCAAAAGTTGATAACATACAATTTGTTATCATTCTTTTTTATAATGGTTTCCAGTTCTGTAAACTTCACAATTTTCACGGTGTGGTTTGCGATGGGTTTTGATATTTTCTTTCCGGTGTTTTGACCAAAGTTACTGAGACTTATCATGATCATTGAAATTATAAGCAAGAATTTCATGGCGTTTTTTGCTCTTTAAACAGATTTTTGGTCCGGTTTGTTTGGGTACGCTGTACGATAATAACAACAAACCGGATGTTTTAAAAACTATTTGGAAATTATGCCACGGAATTCACATTTATAGGCTTGTGTGAAAAATGACACGATGAAAAAACGCGAACCGATTATTTCGATTCGCGCTTTTTGTAAGTTTTTTCTGTATGATTAAATCAACTGGTTATCAATTTGACATTGATTTCAAATTTGTTCATAGTTTCTGTACCAATATCTTTGTTGTAATTTTTAACTAGACTAGGGAGCCTAAATAAATCAATTAACCACCAAATAAAGAAACCACCACCAGTAATCCAAAATACTATTTGCAATCCCCATTTTTTTAAATAACCGTAGTGCATTGCCAAAACCACTATTAAAAATAGATAAGCGATTCCAACTGATTTTGCTTTTCGATTATATTCCTCAATAAACTCTTCTTGTTTCTGTTCAGACATTTTATCTAATTCATTTTTTACCATTAAAGGTAAATTTTCAGCTACTGTAGGAGAAATATATGATTTTGATTCTCGTTCAACCTCCACTTCTTCTGAATATGTTTTACCTAAAACCCTGTCGGAAACTTTGCAAAATGCCCATGGATAATAGATGCCCAGAGTTATTAAACCTAAAAGTGATTGCCCCCATAGAAACAAGAAATCTTTCCCAGGTTCAATGTCGTAACCAAATTTTTTACTGCCGGTTTCTGACTTAGCAATGGTGCGTTCAACAAAATATTTATATAACTTCAGTACGGCAAGTGGCGTGTAGATTCCAACGGTTATCATGGATAAAAGAATTTCCAATGCAATTTTCGCTGCGGAACTCCAAAAGCTTGTTTCCCATTGGATATTGTAGCTTTTATAGCTGAAATTCACTCTCCATTTGTAAGCGTAATATATGTAAGGAATGACCATTAAGAAAATTGCAAACATCATTGCAGCGGCAGACAAAGCTGCTAGTGGATTGGTTGTTGGGTCGCCTTGTGGCATTGTTCCATTCATTCCGGCAATAAATGCGAATATCCCAATGCCAAACATCAAAACGATCATCGGAATAATGATTGTAAACAATATAATTAAAAACAGATCGAAGCCTTTACTTTTAAATTCCAGGTTATCTGATTTATAGGACGTTTTTTGTGCAAAGAAATTTATCATATTGGCCATAAACCAGGGAGAATAAATTCCAATAGTGATGATACTCAACAGAAAACCGGGAATATACACCGAAAGAAATTCTCCGAAGTTACCAACGAATGAAAATGATTCCTCTTTGTATTGAATGGATTTGATTGATAGTTTAGCAATGAAAAACAGAATGGCATACTCAATAATAATCAGGACGAACATCACACCATACCATTTAGACATTTCTCCGAATCGTCCCAATGCTTCTTGATGGTCGTGTGCTGGGCCTTTAAAATCCTGAAGTTTAAACTGAACGTAAATGTATGGAATTAAAAACAGCACCATAAAAATGAGCCATACAGGAAACAATTTGTTGCCTGTCAGATTGAATTTGAAATAATTCTTCATTGAATTTTTGATTTGTTTGTTGGTGAATAATAGCTATTATGTTAATCGGGCGTAAAGATAGCAAATGTTGTTAAATTTAAAATAGTTTTTGAAATAATTTTGTAAAAAAATGCCAGAATGCGTAATAACACACTCCGGCATAATAATTCCTCAAATATTTCTATAGGATTTTCTCGGCAATTTTCAATAACTCTGTTGACGTTTTCAAATTACGGCTTGACGCAATTACTTTGAGTTTGTTTTCGAAGAAGTTGCCAGTCAACTTTGTATTTCCATAGCCGTTGGGGCAGTAGTTGTAAATAATTTTGCCATCCAGAATGAACTCATCCGGTGCATAATAGGCTGGTGGAATTTCGTCTAGTACCGATTTGTTGGGTATATGTGACAAAAATGTGAGGTGCATACGGGCAGGATCTTTCTCCGGATCGGTAATAAAAGGGTTGTTTTTCAATGCCAGGCTTAATTCTTCTATGGTGAGCACCATTACCGGAACTTCAAATCCGAATGTCTCAGAAATTTTCCCGGCAATGCTTTTTTCCAATATGCTTATATCGGTTTCGTCTGATTGAAAAATTACATTTCCGCTTTGAATATAGCTTTGAACTTTCGAAAAGCCAAGGTCGGAATACATTTGCCGCAAAGCGTCCATTTTAATCTTTTTATGTCCGCCAATATTAATGCCTCGCAATAAGGAAATGTAAATAGTCATAGCCGGGTAAATAAAAGTTGATAATAAACCGTATCGCAACGGCATTATACAAAAGTAGAAAATCTTTTTGGTATAAGTTTTACAGATAAATTATTTCAAATCAAAAAGCCAATGCACCATTTTAGTGGCACATTGGCTTTTGCAAATTGTGTGAGCTAAATATTTATATTTTCTTCAATCCCTTCATATCGGTTTTGCTTGCTTTTTTCAGGCTGATGGCCACTCCGCCACCCGGAGCCAGTTTTTGTTTCAATACTGATTTAGAATTGACCAGCACTTTCTGAATTTGATAAGCCATGGGGTTTTCTTTCCAGTCGGCATTGGCAGCATCGCCGTAAATAGTGGCTATGTACCAGTTGTTTGCATCAAGAAAACTGAATGGAATTACGGCTGTACGCGCATTTTCGTCGGTTATGGCACCTGCAAACCAGTCGGAAGTCCCTTTGGCTTTACGAGCCATGGTAATGTAATCGCCCGGTTCTGCTTCCAGGTATTTGGTGTCGTCCCAATCAACAGCCACATCTTTGATAAACTGGAATGCATCCATTCGTTTTTCGTAGTTCTCAGGCAGGTCGGCAGCCATTTGCAGCGGACTGTACATAGTTACATATAAGGCTAGCTGCTTTGCTAATGTGGTGTGAACCTGATTTTTATTTCCCGGTTTGTAATAACTCATTTTTATCTCAAAGATTCCCGGAGTATAATCCATTGGACCTCCCATCAAGCGGGTAAAAGGCAAAATGGTTTCGTGTTCCGGCGGGTTTCCTGCACTCCAGGCGTTGAATTCGTTTCCACGGGCAGCCTCGCAAGCCATCCAATTAGGATAAGTGCGCGAAAGTCCGGTTGGGCGAACCGGCTCGTGGGCATCCAGCATAATCCGGTTCTCGGCCATTTTTTCGGCCACACGGATATAATGGTTCACCATCCATTGGCCATCGTGTTTTTCTCCGCGCGGAATAATCCAGCCCACATAACCTGTTTTTACAGCATCATATCCGTTGGCTTTCATAAACTCAATGGCTTTGTCAATGTGACGTTCGTAGTTGGTTGCCGAAGCTGAAGTTTCGTGGTGCATAATAATTTTTACACCTTTTGAAGCGGCATATTCATGAATGGCTTTCACATCGAAATCAGGATAAGGAGTCACAAAATCGAATACTTCTTCTTTCCAGTTTCCGGCCCAGTCTTCCCAGCCCACATTCCAGCCTTCAACCAAAACGCCTTTAAAACCATTAGCTGCCGCAAAATCAATATACCGTTTTACATTTGCTGTTTTGGCTCCGTGTTGCGGCAGTGGAACCAATGAGTTCCAGTCGGTATCTTTCAGCCTGATATTCGGTGCATGCGAATAATCCCACGACCAGTAATCCGGAACATGCATTCCCCACCAAATTCCGATGAATTTTTGAGGGTGAATAAAACTAGGATCGGCGATCTTGCTGGGTTCGTTCAGGTTTAGGATAGTTTTGGAAGCCAGGATGTCAGCTGCTTTATCACTCACAATTACTGTGCGCCAGGGCGTGTGATGCGGTGTTTGCATATAGGCTTTTGTGCCAACTGCATCTGGAACCAATGCTGAAGTCAATACATGATTTTTCTGGTCAATAAGCAATTGCATAGCTGAATAATCCACTAATGCAGCTTCGAAAATGCTGATATACAGCCCTTCGGAAGTTTTCATTAATAGCGGGCTCTGTACAGCATTTTTAGCAAAAAAACCGTGTATTCCTATTCCGTTTCCATCGACTTTGGATGCATCCACTTCTGATAATTTTGTTGTGCTGTAAAAGTACTCATTGGTGTCGTAATCACCCGGAATCCAGTATGTTTTATGGTCACCGGTAAGCGCAAATTGAGTACGCTCGTCGGCCACCCGGAAGTAATTAAGTTTTTCCTGTTTGTCAAACTCATACCGGAAACCGAGGCCGTCGTTAAACAATCTGAACCGGATTTTCATTGTCCGTTGTTCTGCTTTTTGTTCCAATACCACCAATAGCTCGTTGTAGTTATTACGAATCTGGCTTACTTCTCCCCACACGGGCTTCCATGTCTCGTCGAATGTGTTTGCTTCTGCTTTTTGAATATTGAACCCGCTAAGCAAAGAGGGAGCATTTATCAGTTCCAAACCCATTTTTGATGGTTTGATAACCGGTTTTTCCTTGTAAAACATAGCATATTCAGGTTCACCGGTTGCATTTATTGAAAAGCTGAGGCGGAAATTTTTGTCAGGCGACATTAGAATTTCAGCCATACTTAATATGCTTATTGATAGTACAATTAGCAAAGATGTGATTTTTTTCATATTAGATTGTTTTAAGTTTCTTTTTTAGGTAATAACGGCGCAAATATAAGCATTTAGTATTTGATAAATTAAAGTATAGAGCCCAAATAAACATATTGGCATTGCAAACGTTTGTTACTTTTAAATCAGGACCAAATATTTGGAAAATCAGCTCATGTTAGTCTCATTTAGGTTCAACCTTTTTTCTATTAAAACCGTTAGTAAGCAATGGGTCATAAATCAAGAATTAATTGAAAACAGGCTGCAATTGATTTCAGATTTGCCGGTCGGAACTAATTATATTCAAAAATGCAAATTGGAAATGGATTTTTTTCGAATAAACTTGCTTTTCAACTAAAAATGTGCTGATTATTCGGGATTTTTTACGACCTTTGCACCCCAAATACACATATAAAAATTTGAATGAAGACAAATAATGAAAAATGGCAGGGAAATTCGGGTCATAAATCGAATTCCGGTGCCGGCCGTGATGGTAAACCCTTTGAGAAACGCGATGTGAAATCGATATTGAAAGGCTCACGAGGAGCAGCAAAATTTAGTTCTGATAGACCAGCCCGTGATGATAATCGTACATCCGGAAGTTCAGACTACAAAAAAAGAGAAGACAGCCGTCCTGCTTATGGTGATCGTAAGCCTTACGGCGACAGAGATAGCAAACCCGCATACGGCGATCGCAAACCTTACGAAAACCGGGAAGGTGGCCGTCCGTCATTTGGAGAAAAGAAATCGTTTCATAGTAGCGGTTCATCGTCTTATGGCGATAAAAAACCGTATGAAAACAGAGAAGGTGGCCGTCCGTTCGGTGAAAAAAGATCGTTTGAAAGCCGTGGTGATAAGCCTGCTTATGGCGATCGTAAACCTTACGAAAACCGCGAAGGAGGGCGTCCCACATTTACTCCTAAAAAGCCATGGGAAAACCGCGAAGGCAGTTCATCAACCGGCGAACGTAAACCATGGGAAAACCGTGATAGCCGTCCTTCTACAGGCGAACGCAAGCCTTGGGAAAATCGCGGTGACAAACCTGCTTACGGTGATCGCAAACCTTATGAAAAACGCGAAGGTGGCCGTCCGTCATTCGGAGCTAAGAAGCCATGGGAAAACCGCGATAGCAAACCAAAACCATGGGAAGACCGCGTTGACAGCAATGGTGAAAAAGCTTACGGAAGAAGTTATGATAACTCCAATGAGGAGCAACATACAGGCAAATTAAGCTTTAAGAAACCCGGTGAAGGTGCAAAATCAGAATTTATTGAAACCCGTTATGATAACAAAAAAGACGGTGTTACTTTCCGCAAACCGGCTCGCAGAACTGATGATTACGATCCAAACTCAAAATACAGCAACAAAAAGCAACTTGAATTCAAGAAGAATGTTGTTGACCTGACAAAACCAATTCGTTTAAATAAGTTTTTGGCCAATGCCGGAATCTGTTCACGTCGTGAGGCTGATGAATATATACAGGCTGGTGTAATTTCGGTAAATGGAGAAATTGTTACCGAAATGGGAGTAAAAGTGTTACTGACTGATAAAGTTATGTTCCACGATCAGGCTGTGCGTTCGGAACGTAAAGTATATTTGCTGCTGAACAAACCAAAAGATTGCGTTACAACTTCAGAAGATACACATGATCGTTTGACAGTACTTGATTTGGTTAAGAATGCTTGCAGCGAGCGTATTTATCCTGTTGGTCGCCTTGACAGAAACACTACCGGTGTTTTATTATTGACGAATGATGGAGATTTAGCTTCGAAACTGACTCACCCAAAATACGATAAGAAAAAAATCTATCATGCAACGCTTGATAAACCGCTTGAAGAAGCCGATTATAATACAATTTTAGCTGGTGTTACTTTGGATGACGAAACAATTGCTGCCGATTCTCTTGAATTTGTAAAAGAAGGTGATTTGAAACAAGTTGGTATCGAAATTCACTCGGGTCAAAATCGGGTAGTACGCCGTATCTTTGAAAAATTAGGTTATAAAGTGATTCGCTTGGACCGTGTTTTCTTTGCAGGACTTACCAAAAAGAGCTTGCCACGTGGTAAATATCGCTTCTTGAACGAACGTGAAATCAGCATGCTGAAAATGGGAGCGCACGAATAGTCAATTCAACAATCAAAATATGATTAAGAAAAATCCTCTGCAACTTTTGCTGAGGATTTTTTGTTATAAAAAAAGGTAATAGGCTATTCATAAATTTACACCAGTAATTCTTCAAAATAATGTATGAAAAAAGTCGTGATTGCCGGAGGAACCGGATTTATAGGCACATATCTGACCAGACGTTTTGAAGAAAGCGGTTACAAGGTCCTCGTAGTGTCCCGCGATGCAAAGCAGGTGTCGTGGAAGCCGGTGGAATTGACGGAGGCTTTCGAAGGCGCTGAACTTGTTCTAAACCTGGCCGGAAAAAATATAAATTGCCGTCATAATGAAGCTAATCGTAAAGCTATTATTGATTCCAGAGTTAATGCCACCATGTGGATAGGCAATGCTATAGAAGCTTGTAAAACTCCTCCGAAGCTATGGATTAACGCTAGTGCCAGCGGTGTTTATAAACCATCATATGAAAAAACAATGACTGAGGATGAAACGGAATTAGGCAATGATTTTTTGGCCGATGTCGTGCGTGAATGGGAAAAGACGTTCTTTGGATTTCAACTTCAGGATACACGGCAAGTGGCATTACGAACTGCAGTTGCGCTGGGTCGGAATGGCGGTGCACTTAAACCGCTTGTGCTGCTGAGCTGTTTTGGATTGGGTGGGAAGCAGGCAAGTGGCAGGCAGTTGTTCAGTTGGATTCATGTGGAGGATTATTTTCGGATTCTCCTTTTTTTACTCGAAAATAAAACTTTAAATGATGTGGTTAACTGCACTTCGCCAACTCCTGTAACGAACAGTGAGTTTATGCGTACACTTCGAAAAACCCTTAAAGTTCCAATAGGTATTCCTGCGCCTGAATTTGCCATTCGCCTGGGTGCTAGGCTTATTGGAACTGAACCGGAGTTAATGCTAAATAGTTCGAATGTTATTCCTAAGCGCTTATCGGAAGCCGGATTCCGATTCAGGTTTCCTTCACTTGAGTTTGCTTTGGACGACCTGCTTCATGTAAACTAAATAATTTTTTGGATTCAAAAAACAGAAAAAAATGTGAAAAAACGACTATAACAAAAACACCCCGATAAATTTTAATTTATCGGGGTGTTTTGAATTAGAATGCAGGTGGAGGTCCGTCATTTCCTCTCATTCCACCATCTCTTCGAGGGCGATCGCCACCCGGTCCGAAACGTTGGAAATTAGGATTTCCTTCTGCTGGATTCCGATTGCCATTGAACTTGTTGATTTTGTATGAAAAACTTAACATGAAATAGGAGGTAAGTGTATTATACTTACTGTATTGAATGTAATTGTCGCCAATTATCTGGCGTATATTGAGTTGCTGGCGTAAAATATCATTCCATTTTAGAGCTAATGTTCCTTTACCTTTAAACAGAGATTTATCAATGGAAGCATTCCAGATTATTTCGTCCATATCAAAGTTTGAATATCCGGTACGGGTTGTGTAATTAATATCGGATCCAAAATTTATACTGTAAGGTAAATGCAGTACTACGTTTCCACGACCGGTATAATCCCATGTTTCAGCCACTGTCGGATTCAGGTTGTTCAACGTGTTTGAATAACGTACGGTACCGCTAGCACCAATTTCAATTACATCATGTGTGAAAGTAAGTGATAATTGTTCGCTTGCATTGTAGCGGCGTGTGCTGCTCAAATCGCCGATTTCCAGATTATCCAGATTAATGTCCTCAGTATTTACTCCTTTTTTTGAATATCCGTAACGCATGCTATATCCAGCCGATGTATTTGTATTGAAATGCAATCGCTTTTGGATAATAGGGGTATTGAACATGATGTTTCCGTTTGCGTTGTATGGAACATCTTTCGCATTAACGGTTTGATTGTATTGTTTGCCGGTAGCATCGTAAATACTGTTTGATACCAGTGCATCTTTTGTCGCGTTAAACATGAGCATGGTATTAAATGAAGAAAATGTTTTTTCGTTATATGCACTGTAGAACATTCTGAAATTGTGATTAAATGCTGGATTTAGCGTAGGATTACCTACTGTTTCGTTCATTAGGTTCGAATTGTTTTTTACCGGTTGCATTTGGGTTATTGTCGGTTGATCTGTCTGCCCGCGATAGTCAATACGTACAAATTTCTTTTTAGCAAAATTATATTGGAAGCGCCCGATGGGAGCAAAGTTCACAACTTCATTCGTGTATGGTCTGGTTTCTCCGTTGTTATAAGTACGTATACTGTATGTTTGCGATGGTTCGGCTTTTGCACCCAGCATCAGGTTGTAGTTTTGTTCGGTATAGCGATAGTTCAATTCGAGGGTTTCACTATAGAAGTTATTCTGGAAAACATTGCTGTAAACGCTGTCTCGTTGAGTGTAATCTCCCAAAATGTCTTTGTTGTACTGGTTTTTTTCGCTGTTGCTTGATGTGTTACGGAGTGAAACCGAGGTTTCCAACATGTTTTTTACATTCCATAAAGGCTCTACAAACGACATGCGTAAACTGAAATTATAGCGGTTGGAAGAATTAACCGTTTTTTGATCGACAATAGTCCTTGAGTCTGACGTGTTTTTTAAAGAGTAGTTAAAACTCTCATTTTCGCTTTGCGAGATTCCTGCATTGAAATTAGTAGTCAGCGTACGGCCTTTTTTTGCAAATTTCCGGCTGTAAATAAAATTAAAACCTCCATCAATGCTTGAACCATTACCATTATTATGGCTGTTTCCCCAACTGGTACTATCGTTTTCGGTCAGATACAGATAATTGCGCTCGCTGTTTGAGAATGTACGGTTGTAACCAATGTTTGGTTGAATAACAAATGTGTTCAGGCTGTCCGGTTTCCATTCTACCTCCAAACGCATATTAGTTGAGTAATTATTATTTAGTGCGGCAGTGGAATCGCTGTTATTATATTTCAATTCTTTCAGGTAACTTTCCTTTTCACTTTGTGTTATGGCATTATTTTCAGAATGGTTGAACGATGCATCGCCTCCGATTTTTAATTTTGGACTGATAATGGTATTATTGTTTATCCCCAGATTCTGACTGGTGGTAATTCCGGCATTGTTGCCGCCGGCCCAGTTACGTCCCCTGCTGCTTCGGCTGGTGTTCACGTTGTTTCCACCACCTGTTATTGCTGTTTGTGCATTTCCATCCATGATGTTTACAAATGCATTTCCATCATATCGGGCATCATAATTTGTATCAAATCCGCCTCCGGCTGTTATATTCCCAAAAACTCCTTTTTTGCGGTTAGATTTGGTGGTTAGATTGATAATTCGTTCGGTATCATTGTCTTCAAAGCCGGTAAGCAGTGCCATATCCGATTTTTGTTCCAATACCTGAATTTTGTCAATCATTTCGGCAGGGATATTTTTGGTAGTCATTTCAATATCGTCGGAAAAGAATTTTTTACCGTCGACCCGTATTTTTTTTATTTCCTGGCCATTAACCGTAATTTTCCCTTCGTTGGTAATTTCAACACCCGGCAGACGTTTCAGCAGATCTTCTACCACGGCATTGTCAGCCGTTTTAAAGGCTGTGGCATTGTATTCCATGGTATCGCCTTTCACCACCATCTGTGCAGCTGTGCCTTTTACTTCCACCTCTCCAAGTGCTTGAGCGTTTTCTTCGAGTTGGATATTTTTCAGAATCAAATCCTTTCGATCCATTTTAATCTCTTGCCGATGGTCTTTGTAGCCAATCATGCTCACAACCAGGGTATAATTTCCGGGTTTTATTTTCGAGAGGATAAACGCACCGTTACTATTGGTCCGGCAGCCCTGGATCATTGCGGAATCGGTTTGATTAAGCAGGCGGACGGTGCTCAGTTCCAGAGCCATGCTGTTTTTGCTGTCGAAAACCATTGATTGAATGCTGTGCTGAGCTGTAGCTGTAAGGCTGGTTAAAAGGAGAATCGAAATTACAATAAAGAATTGCTTCATACTAATTGAGGAATAAAAATAAGTTTGCGAAGTTACCAAAAAAACTAATTTAGTTCAGGGAATTAAATGTAATATGAACACTTATATTAAAGAGTGCTGTCCGTGCAGCGTTTTCATGATTCTATTGACCATTGTTCCCTGCAAAGGTTTAATGTTTAAAATGAAAAAAGAAGTGAAAATACATTAAACTGGAAACTCCCCGATGCGAATTTGCATCGGGGAGTTTCAATTTTTCAGATAATCTGTACTGTGTGGATGTATGGAATGGTTTACATTTTACAACTACAACAGTCAGTATTATTTATTTTTACGATGGTGATGTTGGTTTTGATGTGCCAGTCCCATTGCATTGCCTCTACCTCCGTTCCGTACATGAAGACTTGCCATGTTAAGAGTGTGTTCAGTATTTTGAGCCATGTTTTTTTCGTAGGCAACTTTTATTTTTTTCCAGTAATTTGCTCCCGGATCCATTTTGCGGCCAGGCATGGTCCCTTGTCCCAGCCTGATCATTAATTTATGTAGTTGCATAATTTAAAATTTTAAAGTTAGACATTCAGAATAGCTACTCACTTTATATAGAACAATCATCTTTTTGAATAAGTTGAAGAATTATTCAAATAAATCAATTCAAATCATTTTTTTAATTCAATAGGTATTATACATGTTATATGTATCTGGATAATTGCATTTTAATTTATAAACAAAAGAGAATAGAACGCGGATAAACGCTGATTAACGCAGATAAAATTGAATTTACGAATTAATATTCGGATTTTATCCCCGATAAATCGGGGATGATTTCAGATCCATGTCTTTATCATCTCACCATAGGTGAGATAAAAATCCGTATTAGATCCGCTAATTCAGCGTTTATCCGCGTTCTATTCTTAAAAACAAACTAACTTATATAATGTCTAATAATGAGTGTCAGTTTGTGCAAATCAGCATACACTCCTACAATTCATTTATTTGGTTCACTTTAGTCTTGAATTTGCCACTCCTGCCAGGGCATAGGTAAAGGCAGCAATAAGTAGTAACCAGAGATAACCTGCTTCCACCGAGATAATGGTAGCCAATGCAGTGCTTATGACCGAAAAATAGCCATTAAATGCCCATGCCCAGGGTATGTCATCCTGCTTTCCAGTGGTAAGATGCTTTATTCCAACCGGAAACGGTATTCCCAGAAAGAATCCCGGGATACCCAACAAAATAATTGAAATCAATAATTTTACTGGGGGCGGCATTCCAATTGTAAATGATAAAACCGGAGATAGCAACAAGGCATACAAAAGTAGTAGTACTGCAATTATTCCGGGTATCCTTAAGAGCGCTTTAGTGATGTTTTGCAATTTTCCGGAATAAAAACTTCCAAGCCCGGAAGCAATAAGAAGTATGCTGATTGTGGCTGCGGCAGCATAGGTTGCCTGACCAAAATAAAATGTAAATTGCTGGATAAAAACTATTTCGATAAACATATATGCCAGCCCGATTCCACTGAAATACGTGAAAACCCACAATTTGTTTTTGCTTTTCCAGCGTGTAAAGAATAGTGGAAGCATGATTAAAATGGCTGCAATAATAATTAACAAAATGAAAGTTGAAAGAACAAGCAGGTATCCGAGTTCAAGGAACGGAACAGTACCTTCTTCAAAAGAGACGATCACTTGCCGGATTCCGCTCCACCGGATATGTTGAAAGAAAAATGGGCGGTCATCGGTAGTTGGTTGTACGCGGTAAGGGTACTCTTTGATAAAAGTATTTCTTTCGGAAGACAATAAACGTGCTGTATTACTGAAAAATGAAGTGTCCTGAAGCAGATTGAACTTTCCGCGGTTTATTTCTTTCGTTCCGGGAAGAATGAGTGGGTCAAACATCAATCGGTCGCAGAACTGCTGTGTCAGTATCACTTGATTTTTGCTGAATTTCGATTTTTTTACCAGAAAAGTAACCGAACTCCAACTTCTTATAGCAATGATATATTCGTTATTGCCGTTAACTTTTTCTTTTTCAAGAAGAAGCTCAATGGTTGATAAAAGCCTGTATGGATTTCTTACGGGATAATCCATCCAGCAGCTCAGGGAAATTATGCCATTGGTAGAAAGTTTTTCCCACATTTCCTGCAATGCCTCAATACTTAATTCATATCTGGTTTCTACCGAATTAAGCCCGGAATTGCCAAAGAAAGAGCCTATTACCGGCAGCTCAATTAAATCGTAGGCTGAGGTTTCCGAAGCAAGCAGCATGCGCACCATGGTTTGATGAAGTTTTATTTCTTTGTGTCCAAAAAAGGAATTTTGAAGCAAATTTAAAATTTCGGCATTGGCTTCGTTGGCAACAATAGCTGGCACATTATGCGATAATGCCAGGGAAATATTTTCGCCGGTTCCGGCATCGAGAATAAGCGCTTTATCTATTTTAGAGATATAATAAGGCAGCGATTGCGGGGTGAAATTCAGTATGCTCGTTTGTTGGTTGCCACTTGCCGGAACCTGATATCCAAGCCAATTCCCATTCTTGAAAACGGCTTTACGTATGGGGAAAAGCCCTCCGTAACTAAGACTCACACCGGGTGCAAACCGAAGAACCGGAGAAGAAATGATCTGTACAAGTCCGTGTGGACTGCTCTTTTCGTATTCAATCGTTGCTTTGGGCAATAACAGTGTTTTGCTGATGTCTTTGTATTCCGATGGTTTTAATGCTGGTGGATAAAAAAATAAGGCAGGTAAAACCACAGTTGAAATTATGGCTGTTGATTGAAGTAATTTCCCAGCATGTCGGGGAAACGAAACAAATCCACCTGCAAGGGCAATAGCTGCAATAAGAATAGGCTGATGTTCAGGTATAAAAAACTGCATCATTAATAAGGCAATTATCCCGCCAATACCGGAGCCAATAAGGTTGGAAAAATATATTTTCCCAATGCGCCCTGAAAATTTCAAGAAGCTTAAACCGATAGCTAAGGCGCCTGTAAAGAATGGAAGGAGATAAATAATACAAGTGACAATAAGGCGACCGAAGTGATGAAAATCCTGAAAGATCAGCAGGGAGTCGAAACGCACCGGTTTAGCGTTTGCCACCAAGATAACAACAGGTATAAGAATGGCGGTAATGAATAATAGCAGAGGGAAAATAAGGTAGTAATTTTGCAAGAGATATTTCCGGAAAATAGTAAGGAAAGTGCCAGCGGCTCCGAATCCAAGCAAAGCTATGGAAATGATCATGTATGCAAAATGATACCACTGCACATAAGAAAGAATCTGCATCAATGCTAACTGAAAAGCTATGATGGAAGCTGAAATAAGTCCAATTGAAACATTGGTACGAACCGGCGATATTTCGTTGTTTGAGTTCACTATTCCCGTGTAAAAGGAACAAAACGTACAAGCATCATATTTTGTGTTATGATTTTTCCTTTTGCCTTGGTAACTAGCATAAGATTCTGAACTGTAAATGGAGAACCTATGGGAATAATCATTCTGCCCCCGTCTTTGAGTTGGGCAATTAATGGTGGCGGAATATATTCGGATGCGGCGGTTACCACTATTCCATCATAAGGCCCATGTTCTTTCCAACCGTAATACCCATCGGCTATCTTAACCTCAACATTACTGTATCTTAGCCGTTTCAACCGTTCTTTTGCCGAAATACCCAGTTCTTTGACGATTTCGATAGTGTAAACCTGTTTTACAATTCCGGACAAAACAGCAGCCTGATAACCTGAACCTGTGCCAACTTCCAAAACTGTATCGCCCGGAGCTATATTTAATAACTCTGTCATATAGGCCACTATATAAGGTTGCGAAATTGTTTGTCCATAACCTATGGGAAGTGGTTTGTCTGCATAGGCATTATACTGGTAGTCTTCCGGGACGAACAGATGCCTCGGCACGGTGTTCATGGCTTTCAGGGTATTTTTGTCTTTTATCCCGCGAGCTTCTATTTGGATCCTGACCATTTTTGCCCGTCGTTTTTCGTAGTTGTCTTGTCCGTAAAGAACAGAAAAAAATCCGGCACTTAAAAGCAAGGTTAATAGGAATGACTTTTTCATTGCGGCTTCCTTTTTTAGTCCAAAAACCAATTATAAAAGAAACAAACTTTAGGATGGTATTGTTGATTTGCCCGAAAATACAAACAAGTCGTAAAGAAACTCTAAGAGTTTTTTTACGACTTGTAGGAACAACTTTCTAAACTTACTTAGAGTCGTTGTTTATTTCTTCGGTTTTGTTTTAAGTGCCAATTTAATAGCTTCTTGTGCCAGTGGTTCCATGAGCATATATCCGGCTGCAGTACAATGAACCCCGTCATAAGTAAATTCAGTTTTCATGCCGTGGCGTTCATCTGCCATTGGAGTAAAATAATCAAGGTAAGTAAAGCCTTTTTTTGTGCAGTAGCTTTTTATCCAGGCATTTAGTGTTACAATTTTTTCGGCAGGTTCCAATCCCGGTTTCCATGGGTAATCTAAAACCGGCAAAACCGACGAAAGTACTACGCGGATACCGTTTGCGTTTGCCAATTCAGCCATCGAAGCCAGGTTGTCTTCGATCATTTCCAATGTGGAAGTGCCTGTATTGCCGGCAATATCGTTTGTTCCGGCAAGGATTACAACTACTTTGGGTTGCAGCGAAATTACATCCTGACGAAAGCGAACCAGCATTTGCGGAGTGGTTTGTCCGCTTATGCCCCGACATACATATGGGTTTTTAGCGAAAAAATCAGGCCGGGTTTCTTTCCAGCCTTGTGTGATGGAATTTCCCATAAAAACCACGCGTTTTTCACCTTTGTCGGGCAATCCAATCAGCGCATTTTCGGCACGATAGCGATTTAAATTAGGCCAATCCTGTGCGTTTGAAAAAAATGAGGATAGCAAAAAGGCACACATAAAGAATAGTTTGGTAGTTTTTTTTGAATTCATATTAATCTGATTTTTAAATAAACACCAAAGTTAAAGAAAACTATTTGTATTCGGACAATAAAATGGTTTGAATCTTACTTTTTTCAGTACCTTCCAATTTGGAAATGCAATTCTGAATCCGTTTTCTGAATTTCCAGCAGGTCATTTGGTTCAAACCCAATTGGTCGGAATAATTATAGGACGAAAAATCACTTCCCAATACACAAACATTGTAGGCGATATAAAATGCTTTATTGATAGGGAATTTGATGTTATGAAAAATGGTGTTGGCTGCTGCCGACTCTTCTTTCTTACAACGGGTGCAACGGCGCGACGAAGGAGTTTTCCCCTCGCAAAAGTTAGTATGCCCGCAATTGCGGCATGTGTACCCGTCTTTCCATTTAATGTCAGCAATAAATTTCAGGACCTTTTCGCTGTCGTTGAAAAGTTCGTTAGCTGTTTCAGGTGAAATTTCTTCTTTAAATAACATGGTTATCAGTCTTATCGTTTTGCTTTGAATAAAAATTCGTCGACAAAGATATAAAATTATTTAGTGATATCAAAATAATTTACTAGTGATACTATTGTAATTTAAAATATTGTTTTACCTTTGCACCGTGAAACAAAAATACATTAGGAAATAATATGATTGAAACATTAAAAAAATTATTTGGAATTGCTCCAAAAGTAGATTTGGGAGAGTTGGTAAAAGAAGGTGCAATGATTATTGACGTTCGCACTAAAGGTGAGTACGCAGGAGGGCATATCCGGGGCTCAGTAAATATTCCGTTGGATAAACTGACAGGGAATTTAAATAAGCTTAAAGGAAAAAGTAAGCCGGTTATAACTTGTTGCGCCTCAGGATCCAGAAGTGCATCGGCGAAAGGAATTTTGAGCTCACATGGTTTTACCAATGTGCATAACGGAGGTAGTTGGATGAGTTTAAGAAGAAAAGTTGATATTTATTAATTAAGAAATAATGATAACTGAAGCGATAAACGAACGATATACCAGCCTGAGCGAAACAAGTTGTTGCTTGTCGTGCGGCGGTGCTATTAACCATGCTAAACCACAACCCGGGGAAGTTTGTGTTGATTTAGGAAGCGGACGTGGAAATGATGTCATTCGCCTGGCTGAGGAAGTGGGTGAGAAGGGTTACGTTTTTGGAATAGATATTTCGGAGGGAATGATTGCTAAAGCCAAAGCAAACCTTGAAAAGTTTGAAGTGAATAACGCCAAAGTCCTGCAAGCTGAACTTGAGCAAATTCCGCTCAGGGACAAGAGTATAAATCTGGTAATTTCAAACTGTACCATCAATCATGCTTCGGATAAGCCGGCTGTGTGGGGTGAAGTTTTCAGGATTTTGAAGCCGGGCGGACGTTTTGTCGTAAGTGATATTTACGCTACTCAACCCATAGCTGTTGAATACCGAAATGATCCGGTTGCAGTGGCCGAATGTTGGGCCGGTTCAGTGACCCGCGCAGAATATCTGACTATGTTAGAAGAAGCAGGATTCATTGAAATAAAGATATTTGAAGAATCGGAACCTTATGTAAAAGGAAAAGCCGAAGTCGCTAGTTTTACAATTTCAGGAAGAAAATGATTTGACAGAGTAGGTTCAATAGAAATATTAAACTATTGTTTCTATTGTGGTTAATGATAAAAGGTTTAATTTTAAGCCGAATATTCACCAACTAACAATAAAATATTTATGAAAAGTGTAGTGAAAAAAAGCTGTGGTTGCAAAACCAACAGCGCCGAATCGAAACAAGCACAATGCTGTGCTAAAGTTTCAATTATCGTAGCCGGTTGTCATGACTAAGCTGCAAATTTTATAACTTTTCCAAAGTTTTAAACTTTGGAAAAGTTATTTTTACATTTAAATAACGGATTTGGAAATCCGTTCTCCCAAATACACATTAATATGCCATTATCCAATCACAATATAATCACTCCCATTGCTGACTCTAAAGATTTCTTTATTGTCAATCCGTTAAGCAAATCGGCAGATATTATTTCGGCAAATGAACTAAAAATGCTGAAAAACAAACTTGACCCAAGTGGGGAGTTTGCGAAAAATGGTTATCTGGTTGACGAAGCCAAAGAAAAGCGGGCGTTCAAACTGGCTTATCTGGACTTTACCGAAAAGCGCGAAGAAGATGAAATACAGTTGTTTTTTGTGCCCAATTACTCCTGTAATTTTGCCTGTTCATATTGTTATCAGGAGGGTTACAATCCCATTCAAAAAGTGGTGAATAATGAGATTATTGATGCGTTTTTCAATTATATCAACACTGAATTTGCCGGAAAGCGGAAATATATCACTGTTTTTGGTGGCGAACCGCTCTTGCCGGGCGACAATCAGCGTAACATGTTGACTCATTTTATATCAAGAGCCAATGAAGCCAAACTGGATTTTGCGTTTGTAACAAACGGTTATACACTGGCTTCGTATGTGGATTTGCTGAAAACAGCCAGCATTCGCGAGGTACAGGTTACGCTTGACGGAACACAGGAAGTGCATGACGGTCGCCGATACCTGAAAGGGAAACAACCGACTTTCGACCGTATTGTGGAAGGTGTTGACGCTTGCCTTGCTGCCGGAATCAATATTAACCTGCGCATGGTGATTGACAAAGAAAATATTGAAAATCTGGCCGGACTGTCGCGTTTTGCCATTGATAAAGGCTGGACTGCTTCACCATTTTTCAAAACGCAAATAGGGCGCAATTATGAACTTCATTTCTGCAACAGCACACCTGAAAAACTGTTCGATAGGGCAACGCTGTATCAACATTTATATGAATTGCTGAAAGTGCATCCGTATATTGCCGAGTTCTATAAACCTGCGTTTTCTATTGCCAAATATATTTCGGAACACGAAGAATTGCCCATGGCACTTTTCGATTCATGCCCGGCTTGCAAAACCGAATGGGCTTTCGATTTTACCGGAACCATTTATTCGTGCACTGCTACTGTTGGCAATAAAGGTGACGAGCTAGGAACATTTTATCCCGAAGTTACCAAAAACGAAACTGCCATTGCAAGTTGGCAAAACCGCGATATTACGACCATTGAAAAATGCAAAACCTGTGACATTGCATTGGCTTGCGGTGGCGGTTGCGCATCGGTTGCCAAAAACAAAAACGGACATCCAAATACACCCGACTGCCGTCCGGTGAAAGAATTATTATCGTTGGGTGCAGCATATTATCTGAATCGTTGAAATAAGTAGGGACAAGTCACGACTTGTCCTTTAAAAAGATATAATACATGAATAAATGAACATATATCAAATATAAGATTATGAAAGAAATTAATGCAGCAGAATTTGAACAAGAGGTTCTAAATAGTGGAAAAGTTGTTCTTGACTTTTATTCAACAGAATGTCCGCCTTGCGAGGCTTTGGCACCGAAATTTGAAGCCATGGCTGAACTTTACGGCGAGAAAATCAAATTCCTGAAGATTTTTCGTCAGGGAAACCGTGAGCTGGCCACTCAACTGGGTGTAAGTTCGTCGCCCACTCTTTTGTTTTTTGATAATGGCAAACAAATTCTTGACACCATCAGTGGCGGTATCAAAAAATCGGAAATTATTGAACGGTTAGACCAAATGTTGACATCAGAAGAAGTTGCAGCTATCAAAGCAAATCAAAAACAAACTATTTCGGAGTACGATGTGGCTATTTTAGGTGGCGGACCAGCCGGACTCACAGCCGGAATTTACCTCGGCCAGGCAAAAATTAAAACTGTTTTGATTGATCCTGCACTTCCGGGCGGGTACATGGGTATTACTCACCAGGTTTCTAATTACCCGGGTTTTGAACAGCCTCAACCCGGATTTATGTTGGCGCATTATATGAGCGAACAGGCTAAGCATACCGGAATTGATTTTAAAGTGGCTGTAGATATTACTTCGGTGGATTTGCTGAAGAAAGAAATTGTGATTGATGAGCTGGACACTATTCGTGCTAAGAAAATTATAATTGGAACGGGAACTACTCCGAATACAATGAATGCGCCCGGGGAAAAAGAGTATAAAGGCAAAGGAATTTCATATTGTGCTACCTGTGATGCCAAATACTTCGTGGATAAAGAAGTAACGGTTATCGGAGGCGGAAACTCAGCAGTAGAAGAAGCGTTGTTTATTACCAAATTTGCTAGCAAAGTGACTATGATTCATCAGTTTGATAAACTGACAGCTAATCAGACAGCTATAGAACAATTACAGGCAAATGACAAAATCAGCGTGATGTACGAGCATGAACCACGCAATTTTGAAAAACGGGATGGAATGATGATTACAGCTATTGAGGATTTGAAAACCAAAGAGGTAAAAGAACTTGAATCGGATGGTGTGTTCGTATTTATCGGCTTTAAATCAAATGTTGCGGTGTTGGGCGAAATACTTCCAGAAATGGATAAATGGGGATACATAAAAACCAACGAAGATATGCAGACAAATTTGCCTGATATTTATGCTGTTGGCGATATTGTAAGTAAAAAATACCGCCAAATTACAACGGCAGTAGCCGATGGAACAGTTGCTGCGATCGCGATTTCGAAGGAATTATAAAACCAATCAACCTTTCCAAAGGTCTAAACTGTGGAAAAGTTTGAAGGGAATAACAAACAATTTAAAATTCAAGAATATGAAAACAAATGTAGGAATTATCGACAGGGCAGTCAGAATACTGGTTGCTTTAGTTATTATCGGGCTATATGTTGCAAACATTATTTCAGGAACATTGGGCATTGTAGTTATGGCACTTGCCGGAGTTCTTTTGCTCACAGGTTTTTTGCGTTTTTGCCCTCTTTATTTGCCTTTTGGTATTAATACCTGGATGAAAAAATAATCATAAACTAAATAGAAATATATGAAAACTAAAATGATATTACCGGTTCTTGTTTTGTTCCTGGCATCGTTTGCTACTGTCGAAGCCCAAAACAAAATTCAGGTAAACTCGAAAGAAGTAAAAGAATTGCTTAAAAAGAATAAAGACCTGATTATTATTGATGTGCGCACACCCAATGAATTTAATGCAGGACATTTAAAAGGTGCACTGAACATAGATGTAAATCAGTACGATGCAACCAGTAAGATTGATAAACTCAATCGTAATGCCAGATACATTGTGTATTGCCGAACAAGCAATCGCAGTGGAATGGCTGTTCAGTATATGATGCAGAAAGGTTTCAAAACAGTCTATCAAATGATGGACGGTTTCCCCGGTTGGGCAGCCAATAATTTTGCTTACGAAAAATAAAAGCATATGGAAAGTCAAAAAACACTCTATTCAATGGCCGACATTGAAACCATGCGTGCAGCAGAGAAAGGTCGTATTCCGGGGAAAAACCGTGTGGAGGAATTAATCAGCTTTGCCGAAAAGTCTGGCATTAAGCGTATTGGTATTGCAAACTGCATTAGTCTTCAAAAAGAGGCGAACGACTTAAAAGAACGTCTTTCAGATAAATTCGAAGTGTATTCCGTTGATTGTAAGTTTGGTAAAATAACTGGAGCAGAAATGTTGCAAGACGAATCGGTAAAAGGTTTATCGTGCAATCCTGCCGGGCAGGCAGAATTTTTGGCAGAAAATAACACGGAGTTGAATGTGTCTTTTGGCCTTTGCGTTGGGCACGATATTATATTCAATATGAAATCGAAAGCTCCTACAACAACGTTGGTAGTGAAAGACCGGGAGCACAAGCATAATCCGTATCAGGAATTTGTGAAATAATTATTTTAAAAACAAAAATATTATGCAAACAACTCTAATAATTATTGGCAGTATCATTCTCGGATTTTTGATACTAAATGTATATGCCCGTATTAAAATGAAGAATCTTCCGAAAGTGGCAGATCATGCCAACATATTGGTTTTGACAGACAAAAACTTTGACCAACAAACGAAAAATAAAGTAGTATTGGTTGATTTCTGGGCCGAATGGTGCGCACCTTGCAAAATGATGGCACCTGTGCTGAATGATGTTGCTGATGAACTAAGCGGAAATTCTCATATAGGGAAAGTGAATATTGAGCAATATCAGTCAATGGCACAGCGGTTTAATGTGCGCAGTATTCCCACACTTATTCTTTTTAAAAACGGAAAGGAAGTGAAACGTTTTGTAGGTATAAAGCAAAAGGATTTTTTAGTAAAAGAAATACGGAATATGTAACTTTTTTCAAATAGTATATGACTTGTTCTATAAATAATTTTTTTCAGTATTCAGAAGATTTGGCAGCAGGAGCACAGCCAACAGTTGACCAATTTGTCGATCTCAAGAACGATGGATTTGATGTGGTGGTGAATATTTCGCCTGCCAGTGCACGTAACGCGATGCATAACGAGGCAGAAGTGGTCGAAAAACTAGGAATGGATTATATTCATTTTCCGGTAGATTGTTCGGATTTACGATCGATCCACTACAAAACTTTTGAAGGTATAATGAAGGGAGTGAACGATAAAAAAGCGTTTGTCCATTGCGGTGGGAATATCAAATCGTCGAACCTGATTCACATGTACGATGTGCTTGCGAATGGAAAAGATGAAGCGGAATCGTTACAAACATTGCGTAAAATCCAACAGCCCGAAGATAAATGGTTTGAATACTTCAAACTGATGGGAATGAAAGGATTAAGATAGTTCTTTGATAGCAATCAATTTTAAATCAGGGTTAGATTTCCGTTGTTGAAATCTAACCCTGATTTTTTTATTCATGCATAGGAAATTCTAAAAATATGTGTCTAAGTAATGTGAACAATATAATAGAGTTTATATAAGTTAGTTTGTTATTGATATTTTAGTTTAAAATTAGACAAGGCACAAGCGAGTACCATAACTAAATCACGGAAATCATCAATAAATGATCTGATTTTCTCTTTGACAATTCGAA
>Ga0208789_1000297_pt1 | contig 56868 bp, 58 predicted proteins | sample Methanotroph_Enr_FD_187368 | JGI IMG/M metagenome (GOLD analysis project Ga0208789, IMG submission 187368) | Enriched soil microbial communities from Old Woman Creek wetland in Ohio, USA - Methanotroph_Enrichment_5 (SPAdes) (version 2) | ecosystem: Environmental > Terrestrial > Soil > Wetlands... | reverse complement strand
CACCGGCGAAATTCAGCCAGTTCGTGTGCAGGTAACTGCTGGACCGCCTGTTCAATAGCTTGGATAGAAGTCATAAATCACTCCAAAATGTTTTCGTTAAAATATTACAAGACCGCATCAATCGAGAGACACTAACGGTGCGTTTTGTGCAATCCTTTTGCCTTAACAACAATCAGAAAAACGTCTTGACAACAATCGACAGCACCCCAGCAATCAATATGCCGAGCATCCACTTAATAAGGGCGAACTGATCGTCATGCTCTACTTGCTTTATCTTCACATCCTGAACGTCAAGTTTAGTCGCAAGGTGAGCTTCCATTATTTCAGACAAAGACTCCTTTTGGGCTTCTACCATAGCAACAGCTTGGTCATGAGGAATGCCCGCTTGCTCTAAGCGTTGTGTAAATTTTAAGGTATCGAAAGCTATCGTAGTCATAGCTGTATCTTAAATGAAGTATTTACCAGGCATCTACAATATCCAAAAAACGCTAAATTAATATGGCTCATTTTTGGCTAAAGTCCCAATATCGTAAAACATAAGGTTGAACGAATAATTTATTGTACTCTGCATGACTGCCAATTCGAAACCGCTTATGCGGCCGGATTCTACAGCCTTCGACAGCCGGACGGGGCATGTTGCCCCGTTCGATACGTAAGGCGACAGTTAAATGTGATCGCTTAACTCAGGCATTGCAGAAACGTTAGGGACGGGGTTGCAATCCCCGTCCCGCTTGAGAACATGAACATAAAGGATTGAAGTCTTTATGTCCTTCATGGTAATTGCGTAAGTTAATTTATGCTTGTTCCTTAGAAAGTTGATAAGCCCTCGGCTACGAGTTATCAATACAATATATTCCCGACGGAGTATCAGCTTGTTTAAACTTAAATTCAACAGACTCTACCTCCTCAAGCTGGCAACTAAATAAATCAGCTGCATCCAAGTCAAACAAAACCACATTGAAGCCAGTTTCAGTTGAGAGGGAACTTTTATATGCAACACCATCGAAGCCTTTAGACTTAAAAAGTTCAGCTAAAATTTGCGTTGGTGCATAATCAGATGTTTGATCGCTTAAACTGATTGGCTCAGAAAAAGCGTTGTCAATATCTGCCCACACCGCTAGTTTACGTTTATCGTCGCCGGGTAAATCTTTATGTCTTATATGAGAAAACTTTTTGCCGGACGATACCGAGCAATTAATTATGCGTAAATCTTTATTTACTTGGAATTGTGCAATAGAAATACTTAAACCTACCCAAGGCCTGATTTCGCACATAGCAGTTTTTTTCTTAGTTGCAAGATATAGATACGGGATACCTTTGGGGTTGGCTCGCCCTTCTGTAGCAAACTTTAAACGCGGCTTCATTCGTTCTGATTTATAAGGACACCGTTCTACATATGAAGCTTCATCGCCATCTTCGGATACGATTATTTCACGAAGAACCGTAGTTTCACCTATTTGTGCTCTCCAAAGAGGAGTGCCTTTTTTGATCGTTGTTTCCCGTTCTTTGCTTGTTTCATAGACTTTATCTAAAAAAGTCATGACTTTTTCATCATGGATGTATCGATTTCTATGCCGTGTTGCATGACTAAACATTTTGTAACTATTATATTCAAAGCTCACTTTTTGTTCCGTCCGCAAAATTTAACAATAAACAGCCCAATAGAATTGCACCGAGCATACATTAAAGCCTAACGTACATGGTCTCGAAAATTCGGTTTGCCTCCCTAAAATCAATCTCATCCACTTGCGGGACACGCAACGTATCTACATCCCCCCCTCTCATCCCAAGTTCTGTCGGATACGCATCGCTTACCATTTTAGCCTTACAGCTTTACGGTTGAGCGCAACGTTAGGCATTTTTTATAACAGATTAATCTTCCTTCTTATTCCAATCAGATCCCCAACCAGACTGTCCGCATTGAGCGCAACAATAATCACCAGTTGCAGCACCCATCTCATATTCTTTCTCCAATGTTGGATGATTGCATGGTTTATCGCCCCAGAGTTTTTTCAATTTCATTGCATCTTCAAACTGCATACTTACTCCAAATTCTAAATGTTGATTTTACTGCTCATAAATAACGTTCTTCATGTCACGCTTAACCAATAAAGAGGTTCCAGGTCTTGCATTATGCACTTACTTGGATACAGGAAATAAAAAATACATTTCTCAACCATTACCCCTGATACAACCTCAAATCACAAAACCCCGCCATCTGCTCAAAATCCTTATCTGCCGTTAATAACGGTGAATTATTGGCAATACAAATCGCAGCAATAAGACAATCGGTTGCACTTGTTGCAATACCGCCCTGCCGACAACGATTGGCAATCTGAGCCGCTAAAACGTGGTGAGCCTGACTTGCAAGCACCAGAGGAAAAGCAGCCAACAACCCTTGTAAACGTTTAAACTGCGCCTCCTCGCGCAAACCTGACAACAACTCCTGCATCACTATTCCCGTTACCGCTAACGGCGCATCTTGTGAAATTAACTCGTGTAATTGCAAAACCTCTTTTACCTGTATCGCGGAATTTGAACGCCGAAAAGCCAATGACCAAACCGAGGTATCGACAAAAATCATCAGCGTTTCTCACGTGCTTTTTTGTAATCGTAAGTTTCATCAAAATCAAAACTCCCGAATGCTTCAAGTACCGCCTTGCGTTTGCATTTTTCAATATAGGCTTGCAAAGCGCTATTTAAAGTTTCTTTCTTAGTATGATGAAGGCCTAAGCGCTGGGCTTCATTTAATAATTCCGGGTCGCATAAAGTTGTCATTTTGTCACCTTTATCTTTATTGGATTATCATCGCTGAAGGATGAATAATTACAAATGTTACCGCATTATAATCCCACTCCGGTTATGCACAATGCCGATTGGACGCGTGCAACACAAGCTTTATCCCCTCTCATCCCAAGCCTTATCCATCCTCTTCGACGAAACCGGATACGCCGTCTTAAGCTGCTGCGCAAACAACGATACCCTGAATTCCTCCAGCATCCAACGAAACGGGTCTTGTTCCGGGATAACCTTGTCCTTCTTGACTGTCTTCTCCACATCCTTCCAGAACCGAATCGCATAACGATTGGCCTCCTGGACTTTTTGCGGGATGTTATCGCGTTTATCCAGCCGGTATTGCGCGGCCTTTAAATAACGCGGGATGGCTTTGAGCTGCTGAGACGGCGTGTTGCGGATAAATCCGGCATAAATCAACAAATCCAGCTGTTCGTTAATATCTTTCGCCAGCGGATCGTTCGCATTGAAGCGGTTCAGTTGCGTTTTAATAGCACCGTACAGCTCCATGATTTCCAGCGCGACTTTCCCGGCATCATTGGCGGCGCCGATCAGCCCGGACTTATTCTGCTGTAAAGTTTGTTCAAAAGCCTGCTGGGTACGAATGGTCCGGCCTTCGACAAATACGCTGTGCAGGGCGACATAAAGTACGTCGTCTTTATACGAAACCACGGCATCGCTGCCGATAATCGGGTGCTTCGGCAAGCGGTTATAGGTCAGTTCCGCTGCCGCCGACTTCGGCATGTTTTTCAATATATATGTGCATTCCTTACGTAATTGCAGCTGGAACAGGCGCATTAACCCGGCCTGATGCTGTAATGCGGCTTTTTGCTCGGTGTCGAAAATACGCACGCCGACCGCATCGCCTTCATCGATAATCGCGGGATAGCCGACAAAGGCTTGGCCCTTTTGGATAAATTGGTACGTCTCAGGCAGGTCGTCGAAGGCCCAGCCGATGCAGCCGGTGTAGTTCAGCTCGTCGGCGGCAATCTGGTCGAAGCTGTCGCCGGCTTTGGCGGTATGTTTGAGCTGCAATTTTTTCAGATCGCGGCCGTAATCCAGCAGTTGGCCTTGATCGTCTACCACCCTGAAATTCATCTTCAAGTGATCGGTTAACACGTCCATATTCCAAGCATTGAGCGGAATCGCCTCGCCGGTCAGTTTTTTCAAGCGGTTGCCAAGCCATTCCTGCAACGAGCCTTTAAAATCCGGCTCGATTTCAAGACATTGTTTGACGGTTTCCGGCACCGGCACAAAATGTTTCCTGATGTTCTTGGGCAGCGATTTAATCAGCGCGATGCATTTTTCCTCCAGCAAGCCCGGCACCAGCCAGTCAAAGGCTGTTTGCGAGACTTGGTTTAACTGATGCACCGGGATAATCGCGGTCACGCCGTCTTCATTATGTCCCGGCTCAAACCGGTATTGCAGCGGGATGGTCAAGTTACCGATCTTTTTGCTGTCCGGAAAATCCCACTCGTTAACATAATCTTGCTCCTGCTCGCGCGTTAAATCCTCCTTGGTTAAAAACAGGATAAGGGGATTAGCGCGTTCGGCTGTTTTTCGCCAAGTATCCAACGTAACGCCGCTGACAACCTCGGGCGGCAGTTTGCTGTCGTAGAATTCATAAAGCCATTGCTCATCCTCGACCAAATCGACCCGGCGGCCTTTATGCTGGATCATGCCCACTTCTTCGAGCAGTTTCTGGTTGGCGACATAAAACGGCGCGTTGCTGTGGTAATCATGATCGACCAGCGCCGAACGGATAAAAATCTCCCTGGCGGCTTTAGGATCGACATGGTCATAAGGAATCTTACGCCCGGCTTGCAGCGTCAAGCCGTACAGCAAAGTCCGCGAAGATACCATGCAACGCGCACCTTTCTTTTCCCAGTGCGGGTCGTAATAGTTGTGCTTGACTAGATGTTCGGCGCATTGTTCTATCCATTCCGGCTCGATCCGGGCTACATTGCGCGCATAAACTTTGCTGGTTTCGACCTGTTCCGCGGCCATGATCCATTTGGGTTTGAGCTTATGCAAGCCGGAACCTGGGAAGATGAAAAACTTCAGGCCGCGTGCGCCGAGGTATTCGTATTGCTCATGGCGAAAGCCGATATTCGACAGCAAGCCCGGCAATAAAGCGCGATGAATTTTTTCATAACCCGGATCATCGGTGTTCGGGTTCATCTTTAAATCGCCCTTAACCACCTGCATGATTTGCGCGTGGATGTCGAACCACTCGCGCATCCGCATATAAGACAGGAAATTGTCGGTGCAATATTTGCGCAGCTTGCTGTTGGACAGGTGTTTTTTCTTATCCTCGTAGGTATTCCAGATATTTAAAATGGTTAAAAAATCGGACTCGGGATGACGAAACGCCGCGTGTTTGGCGTCGGCCTGCTGCATTTTATCGGCCGGTTTTTCGCGCGGGTCTTGCACGCTTAATGCGGAAACGATAATCGCGACTTCGGTCAAGCAATGCTCATGCGCGGCCGCGATCAACATCCGGGCCAGCTTGGGATCGGTCGGGAATTTAGCCAACTGTTTGCCGACTTCGGTCAACTTGCCCGATTTATCCAGCGCGTTGACTTCGTGCAACACGGTTTTGCCGTCGCGAATCATCTTGTCTTCGGGCGGCTCGATGAACGGGAACTCTTCAATGTCACCAAGCTTCAACGAAATCATCTGCAAAATAACCGCAGACAGATTCGTGCGCATGATTTCCGGTTCGGTAAATTCCGGCCGGGCTAAGTAATCATTGTGCGAGTACAGCCGGATACAAATACCCTCGGCGACACGACCGCAGCGCCCTGCCCTTTGATTGGCGGAAGATTGCGAAATGCGCTCAATCGGCAAACGCTGGATTTTGCTGCGATGACTGTAGCGGCTAATCCGGGCGTGGCCGGTATCGATCACGCAACGAATGCCCGGCACGGTCAATGAGGTTTCCGCGACATTGGTCGCCAATACGATGCGCAGCTTGCCGCCTTTGGGTTTGAACACCCGCTCCTGCTCGCTGACGCTGAGTTTTGAGTACAACGGCAGGATTTCATATTGGGTCGGATGGTGTTTTTTCAGTGAATCGGCCGTTTCCCTGATCTCCCGCTCACCGCTCAGGAAAATCAGGATGTCGCCGCGCAAATCCCGGTACAACTCGTCAACCGCGTCGAGTATTGCGTTTTGCAAATCGTCAGTGGTTTCATCGGCTTCTTCATCATCCTTTTCCTCAATTGGACGATAACGCACATCCACCGGATAAGTCCGCCCCGACACTTCGATAATCGGCGCTTTATTGAAATGATCCGAAAAGCGTTGCGTGTCGATGGTTGCCGAAGTAATGATCAACTTTAAATCCGGCCGTTTCGGCAACAGCCATTTCATGTAACCGATCAGGAAATCGATATTCAAACTGCGCTCGTGCGCCTCATCGATAATGATGGTGTCGTATTGATTCAGGTAAGGATCGTTTTGCGACTCGGCCAGTAAGATACCGTCGGTCATCAGCTTAACTAATGAATCGGCGTGGGTTTTATCGTTAAAGCGGATTTTATAGCCGACCGACTTGCCTATCGATTCGCCAAGCTCTTCGGCGATACGGTCGGCAACGGTGCGCGCGGCAATCCGCCTCGGCTGGGTATGGCCGATAAATCCTGCCGCGCCGCGTCCTATCGACAAGCAAATCTTCGGCAACTGCGTGGTTTTACCGGAACCGGTTTCGCCGCAAACAATCACCACTTGGTTGTCTTGTATCAGTTTGGCGATGTCTTCTTTTTTACCGGTGACCGGCAGGTCGGGAAAAGTCAGCACCGGAACACTGGCGAGGCGCTTGTTCCGGGCCGCAACCGATCTTTCGATACGGCTCGCCAGCTTGCTCAATTCTTCCTCTGACTTTTTGCTGCGGCAACGATCTAACTGTCGTTTTAATATATGCCTGTCCTGGTTAAGACAATGAGGTAACTGGAGGGTAAGTTGCTTGATAAGATCGGGGGTAGACATCAAAAACAGCCGAATAAAATAAGCTTATTATACGTTAATTTATCTGTTTAATTGGTGTTACGCTTTGTTCGCGAAAACCGCAAAAAGCGGGTTTGATAATGGATAACTCGGCCTCATGATGAATATAGGCAAGGCGCGCCGCGCGCGCCTTAGGAAGGAGCATGAAACAACTTATTTTTACACCATGAAGCACATGAAGGGCATGAAGACTTCCATCCTTCATGTGCTTCATGCCCTTCATGGTAATTATTTAAATTCATTGATGACAGGTTCCTGAGCTACTCACATTTTTCGTGCTTTTCGTGTCGCCTAGAGGCGCCTACTTTTGGCTTTCGTGGATGTCATATTCCCGCTGAACCTACTCAACACCAGGTATTAACTTTAATCTATAGACTATCGCCCGATTGTTGATTAGACTTGAAATTGTTCATTTGATGTGAAGGTTCATCGTGATTTCCTCCGTATCCGGCAATAGATTCGCTATCCCGCAAACTGATTATTCCCAGCGGCAACCTAGCGCCTTCCCTACAGCCAGCCCCGATCAGAACATTCAACAAATCCCCGTAGTAAAAACCGATAATGCCAAATCAACGGACAATAAAAAAACCGGTGAACTCTCCGAATCGGACCTAAAAATCATCATTCAACTTAAACAAAGAGACGCTGAAGTCAAAGCGCATGAGGCGGCGCATATGGCGGCTGCCGGCGGCATTGCCACAGGCGGCGCCAGTTTTGAATATCAGCAAGGTCCTGATGGCGTCCAATACGCCATTGGCGGCGAAGTTAATATCGATACCTCTTCGGTTCCCGGCGACCCGGACGCAACGCTACGAAAAGCCGACACCATCAGAAGAGCCGCGCTGGCTCCGGCTGAACCTTCCGGCCCGGATATGCAAGTTGCGGCCAGCGCGACGGCAATGGCCGCACAGGCACAGGCCGAATTGTTAAAGAAAAATCAAGACAGCCAAAACGGCAATAAAGACCATCTTGGCACACAAATCAACCTATCGGCATGAGCTTGAATATTGATGTTTCGCATATTCAATGGAAAGATGTGATCCACGAAAAAATTACTTCCCTCATCCCAACCTTCAATGCTGTTGATTTAAAAGTACAGCCCCTGTTCCCTTGAGGGAGACGGCACGCGAATACGACACATGCATTTCCCGGTCCGACGATCGCTAAAGGTTAAGACATTGGACCCAAAAGAGGCGCTCATAAACGACTACCCTAGAAAATTGATCCAGCATTTTAGAGGATTGAGTTCATAATGAGAATTGCTGCACCGGGAAATTTGGTTGTACCTTATCCGTTGCATATCTTACAATTCTATGGTGTACAGTCGGGTTACCGGACTATAGGTTTCCTTCCCACTAATAACATTAAATAATAAATTGGAGTGTGGTATGTTTAAAATTCGTTCGCTGGTTACCGCGTTAGCGTTAACAAGTTCAATTTCGGTCGCTTCGGCTTGGGAAGCTTTGCCGACACAGGCTCATTCACCTGCCGATAACCCGACTACGCCGGCAAAAGTCGAGTTAGGTCAAATGCTTTATCATGATCCGCGTTTATCTTCCACCGGTACGGTTTCCTGTTCTTCTTGCCATAACACCATGCTGGGCGGCGAAGACAATAGAGCGGTTGCGATGGGCGTTAACGGTCAAACCGGCGGACGTAGCGCACCGACAGTATGGAACTCTGCGTTTAATACCGTACAGTTTTGGGATGGCAGAGCAGCAAGTTTGGAAGACCAAGCCGCCGGCCCTGTAACCAATCCAATTGAAATGGGCATGAAAAATTGGGACGAGGTCGTCGCGCGTTTGAAGTCGATTGAAGGTTATAAAGAGCCTTTCGAGCAAGCTTTCGGCAAAGATTCAATCTCTAAAGAGACCGCGACTAAAGCAATCGCCGCTTATGAAAGAACTTTAATTACGCCTAACAGTCCTTATGACCGTTATGTTTCCGGCGAAAAGTCGGCTTTATCGGCACAACAAGTTCGCGGCATGGAAAAGGTTGCGGAATTAGGCTGTACTAATTGCCATAGCGGCCCTGCATTTAACGGCCCCGGCATGTTCCAAAAATTCCCGGTCATTCCTAATGGCTACTGGGAAGCGCAATATCATTTCAAAAAGGACAAAGGCTTAGCGGAAGTCAGCAAAAATCCGGCCGATGAACATTTATTCAAGGTCCCGACTTTACGCAACATCGCTTTAACTGCGCCTTATTTCCACAACGGTGCGGTTAAAACGCTGGATCAAGCGGTAACGTTGATGGCTAAACTGCAATTGGGCAAGGATTTAAGCAAAGAAGAAGTTGCCGACATCGTGGCGTTTTTGGATGGTTTGACCGGCGAATTTCCTAGACAAAAAATGCCGATTTTACCAGGCACAACGGGTTCTACTTTTAATAACTAAGTTCGATGCAAGGACGGCCTAGCGGTCGTCCTTTGTAAATTTAGGGAGCGCTTAGCTCCCTTTTTTTATTCTGCGTTGTAAATAGGCATCGCGGCAATACGGGCATCGATCTGTTTTAAGATTTCCTGGTAAACGGGGCTGTTGATGGATTCGAAGCGCTGTTTGAAGTCGGCCTCATTCATGTGCTCAGGCAGGTCCCTGGGATCGGGCATAAAATCGCTGTAATCTTTTATCCCCGACATGGCTTTTTGCATCTTTCGCGCACTTTCCGGTGAGGACGTTGCCATTTCTCCAAAGCGTGTGCCGGCTTTGTCGGCGGCCAAGTCGATAAAGCTGAACCCGCTGCCGCCATGGGCGTCGCTTAATTCTTTTTCTTCTCCGGCAATCTGGGCTGCTTGCTTATTGATCGATGCGGTAAGTGCGGCCGAACCGATAAAATGTTGAGCCAGATCTATGCGTTTGTATAAAAAAGCGGAATATTGCTGTCCGGTTGCAGGCGTAGATTCAGGCATAGACAAGAGCTTCTTGGTCTCCTGTTTATTGACGTAGTCGTTAATCGCGGCAATAACAATCCTGTTTTCATCTATCGCGCTTTCCAATGAGGAGCGCTGGTAAGCCATTTCAAACAGTGGACGCAGCAAGTCCGCCAGCGATAAACGCCATTTCGGGTCATGCTTGGCAACAATGTCGGCAAGTTTTTGTTGATAAATGTTCAGCGTGGAACTATCGCCGGTGTGGGTTAGGAAGTTTCGCGCCTGAATTAAGGTATCCTTGTTCGGATAGTAGGTAATGGTGAGTTTTTCCGCGTCGATTTTGACCGCCTTGATCGGCCGGGTTGCCAAAATAAAATATTCATTCAACGACGAATGCTGAATAATCGCATCGATAACGAAAGCGGCCAATTTTGCCGGCAATAACAATTTCCCGGTTTTAAATTTGGTTATTACCGGCAGATCATTGCCTTCAACATTGCCCAATCTAAAGCTGATATTTAGATACTTGCCCAAGCTGTTTTCAGGCAACGTCATAGTAACTTTAAAACGCAGTTCATCGTTTTTAAAATCCAAATCGGCTGCGCTTTTGCTGTAGCGATTTAATAAATAATTGCCGGCAAGATTGAGATCGGCTTCGTTCAATTCGATGATACCAATCTCATCGGGCTTGGTTTTAGAACCTTCATGCAGGATTTTTTTTGCCCTGACCAGGTCATCACGGCTGGGCGACCAGCCTACTTCAAGCTCGGGTTTGTCGCCGATGCCGAAAAAAACCAGCATCGCACACAGAATTATCAGCGCACTCAAGCAATAGCACAGAATACGGACCACTGCATGGAACAGCGTGACGGTATGTTGCGAACAACGCGCGGAGCGATTGCCGAATAAAATTTTCATGTGTTGGCGCGCTTAAGCAAATTCCAGTTTGAATCCTGCGGATTTTAAATAATCGGCTTCCTGAATTAAATCGGCATGGGTCAGCGGTGCTTGAGCCAGCCAATGTTCAGGGAATTGTAAACAGATTTTTGACCTTATTAAGGATATTTTGAAATCGGGTTTGTCATCTTCCTGGCGATTGCGGTGCAGTAAAACCGACAAGCGCAAAATAACGGTCAGGTAAGGACCGTCAAGATTCCAGGGAAACGGTAACTTATTAAACTGTGCGCGTGAAAATTTGCGTCGATGCAATTTTACAATGGTTGATAATAAAATCTGGTCCTGCTGGGAAAAACCGGCAAGATCGCCATTCTCAATAATATAAGCGCTGTGTTTATGGTACTGGCTATGGGCGATGTCATGGCCCATCTCATGCAGGTCTGCCGCCCAATTTAAAAACTGCACGGCGTGTTCGTGGTTAGCCCCGCAAAAATCTTCACCCAGTTGGTCAAGTATATAGCTGATTGTCTGCTTAACGCGGGCGGCGTGGCCTTTATCGATATGATAACGATCAGCCAAAGCTTGCACGGTTGCCGAGCGAATATCATGATCGTAAATCCGGCCCAGTAAATCCTGAATCAGACCTTCCCTAAGCGCGCCGTCGGAAACGGTCATTTGCTCAATGCCCAAGCTTTTGAAGGTGGCGTAGATGATCGCTACGCCGCCAGGAAAAACTGGCAGACGCTCAGGATCGAGATCGGGCAAGTTTAGCTCGTTGACATGGCTGCACTGATTGAGATGCGCTACCAGGTGTTCCAGCCCTGCCATGGTGATGCCGTTATTGCTCCAGCCTTTAGCCTTAAGGACTTTATCGATGGCTTTTAAACTGCCCGATGCACCGATGGCTTCGTCCCAGTTTTTACGCTGAAAGTCTTTCTGGACCGGTTCAAGCCGCTGTTCGGCAAACAAGGTTGCCTGGGTAAATGCATTTTTGGACAGTTTGCCATCCTTAAAAAAAGCATTGCTGACGACCACGCAGCCCATGCGCAGGCTTTCTTTTATTCTGGGCGTATTACCTGAACCGATGATGTATTCGGTGCTGCCGCCGCCTATATCCATGACCAGACGCAAGTTGGCGTTGCTGCCCAGGCTATGGGCAACGCCCTGATAAATTAAGCGGGCTTCTTCTATGCCCGAAATAACATGAATAGGATGATTTAGCGCTTTTTCAGCCTTGTCCAGGAACTGTTGCGAGTTTTTAGCCATGCGCAACGTGCTGGTGCCGACCACGCGCACGCTTTCCGGCGGGAAGTTACGGATTCTTTGTCCAAACCGCTCCAGGCACTCTAAAGCCCTTCCCTGTGTATTGACATCGAGATAGTTCTTTTTGTCCAGGCCTGACGCAAGCCTTACCATTTCTTTAAGGCGGTCTAAAGTTTGTAAATTGCCATTGGTTAAACTGCAAACAATCATGTGAAAGCTGTTAGACCCCAAGTCTACAGCGGCAACAATTTCGGGGGGGTTCTTCGGCACGAGTTATCCAGTTTTGTCTATAAAGCGTGTTAATATCTGATAAAATTACGCGGTTTTAGCCATCCACACTGGGTGTGGCGCGTAATCCGGCTTACGTAATTTAACTTATTTAAAGGCTTCCGTTAAGTGTTTGTTTCAGCATGAATGCATTATCCCTGCGTAATCTTAGAAAAACCTATAATAATGGCTTTGAAGCCTTAAAGGGCATCGACCTTGAGGTTGAGGCCGGCGATTTCTTTGCCTTGCTCGGGCCGAACGGCGCCGGCAAGTCAACGGCCATCGGCATTATCAGTTCATTGGTCAACGCCAGTTCCGGCTCTGTCAGCATCTTCGGACACGATTTAAAACGGGAACAGGCACAAGCCAAAAGCTGCATCGGCCTGGTTCCCCAGGAAGTCAATTTCAATCAATTCGACACCGTTAAGAACATTTTACTTAATCAGGCCGGTTATTACGGTACGCCGCGTAAACTTGCCCTGCAACGCACCGAACACTGTCTTAAACAAATGGATTTATGGGACAAGCGCGATACCGTGTCCAGGCGCTTGTCGGGCGGTATGAAACGCCGGGTCATGATCGCCCGCGCCATGGTCCATGCGCCTAAATTATTGATTCTTGACGAACCGACCGCCGGCGTCGATATAGAAATACGCCGCTCCATGTGGCAGATGATGCAGGAAGTCAATCAGCAAGGCACCACTATCATCTTAACCACGCATTATCTGGAAGAAGCGGAAAGCTTGTGCCGCAATATCGCCATTATCAATCACGGACGGATTGTCGAAAATTCCGATATGGCGGGCTTATTGGCCAGACTTCACATCGAACATTTTGTCTTGGACTTGGCCAGCCCCGTTGCCGCGGCGCCGGTGATTGACGGCTGCCAAATAGAGTTGGTGACTGATAGGACGCTTAATGTCGCCGTACCTAAAGAGCACGGACTTAACAAACTGTTTAGTGAATTAAGCGCTCAAAATATCGAAGTCGCTAGCTTGAAGAACAAAACCAATCGGCTGGAACAGTTATTTATGGACCTGATCGACTCAAACCCCATCTACTCAAAACCGGCCGGAGATAAGCCATGAATTACTCCATTGCGTTTAGAACTATCGTCGTCAAGGAGATATTCCGCTTTATCCGTATCTGGCCGCAAACCTTGCTGCCGCCGGCCATCACCACAGCGCTGTATTTCCTGATTTTCGGCAAGTTGATCGGCGGCCGCATCGGCACCATCAACGGCGCGAGCTATATGGACTATATCGTTCCCGGCATTATTTTAATGTCGGTCATCAATCATTCCTACGCCAATGTCGTGTCTTCGTTTTATTCGACCAAATTCCAGCGCAATATTGAAGAGTTGCTGGTTGCCCCGATACCTAACTGGGTGATTTTGGGCGGATACGTGGGGGGCGGCATTATCCGCGGCTTACTGGTGGGCGTTGTTGTGGCTTTAATATCGCTGCTGTTCGCGGACATGAGAGTCAACAATATCGCCATTACCGTATCAATCGCCGTATTAACCGCCACTGTATTTTCCTTGGCCGGTTTTATCAATGCGATACTCGCGGAAAGTTTCGACGATATTTCGATCATCCCGAACTTTGTTTTAACCCCGTTAAGCTATCTGGGCGGCGTGTTCTATTCGGTCGATATGCTGCCCGGCATTTGGCAAAACATCTCAATGGGCAATCCCATTCTATATATGGTCAACGCTTTTCGTTACGGCTTGATAGGCGTGACGGATATTGATATTCAGACGACCTTTATCATTACCGGCGGGTTTATTGTTATCTTGATCTCGTTTAGCCTTTTTCTTTTGCACAAAGGCATCGGAATTAAAAACTGATGTTACGCACCGCCCACGAAAAGTACGAAAGGCATGAAAAATATCAGCTATGGTTTTCTCGCTAACAGTCATTCGCATACGCCAAGGACAGGCCCTCGTCGTTATATACACACCGTCGTTCTGGCAGGGATGCCGGGTATCCAGCGCCATGGACAGTAACTCGGAATTGACACGTGCTTGATCAACGCGACCTCCCAGTCGATAGTTTCACCTCCCTGTGCCAGAATGACGGTGTCTCGCAGACTCGTGTGTATAACGGCGTGGGAACGATATGGACAACGCTTCTTTATCATCTGCCTGCGTAACATCAGTTAAAAACCAACAGACAATCCGCAGCCCTTACCAACAACTAACAATAAAAGCTAGTTATTGTTTTATAATGATTACTCTCCTTGATTACGATATGATGGCTAGGTGAAAGACTGATAACCTTGGCTGGAATTGATTTCATCAAAAACGGTTTTTCGCTCTTCACATTTTTCATATAAAAATTTCTAGTCATCGCATAACTAAAAACAACAGGAACGATATTATGTTATTAAAAAATGGTTCTACCGGTGAAGATGTTAAAACACTGCAAACCCGGTTAGGTTTAACCGCCGACGGCATTTTCGGATCAGGTACGGAAGCGGCAGTCAAAACATGGCAAGCACAAAACGGCCTGAGCGCCGACGGCATTGTAGGAGACGCCACTTGGGCAAAACTGTTTCCGGCACAGCCGGCAAGCGGTGGCTCTAATACTAATTCGACCGACTGGCTGCAAGCGCTTAAAGGACATGTTCCCGATGCCGTCATTGCCCAGATACCCGCTATAGCCGCGATAACCAACTCCTTAAGATTAGCCCACTTTTTATCACAATGCGCGCACGAAAGCGCCGGCTTTACTGTAGTCTATGAGAACTTGAATTATTCAGCCGACGGCTTAAAAACGTATTTCCCCAAATATTTTCCCGATCCGTTAAACCAATCTTATGCGCATAATCCAACCAAGATCGGCGCAAGAGCCTATGCCGATAGAAACGGTAATGGCGATGAAGCAAGCGGCGACGGTTATACCTTTAGAGGCCGCGGTTATATTCAATTAACGGGCAGGTCAAATTACGCTGCTTTTGCTAAATGCGTGGGTGCAGACACCGTTGCCGATCCCGATTTAGTGGCTACCCAATATCCTCTGGCTTCTGCCGGTTTTTTCTTTGATTCGAATAAGATATGGACCGTCTGCGACGGCGGTTCAACGGCTGCGGTAATAACCGCCGTCACCAAAAAAGTGAATGGCGGAACCAATGGTTTGCCTGATCGCACCCAGTATTTTAATAAATATTATGCGTTATTAAGTTAAGATTTCGTCTTACGTTTCCCTCGCTCTGCCCCGTCTTTATGCACAAGCCTGTTCATTTTGGCATGAATACCGGAATAGCTCGGAAGTAGGCTGGAATAAGTCCGCCCGGCGACAGTAAGGGCGGGCGTTTCCGGCAACCGGGAGACTGGAAACACCTGTCCTGCATTTAACACGCGGACAGGCTTATTCCGACTGCCCCACCCGGTCATCTAGCACTTTCTTTATCCCGGAGGAAAAAAATGAGTAAATATGCCTTGCTGTTTTTGTTTCTTGTTACATCGACCTTGGCATCCGCCGAACCGGCCCATCATTGTTCGAAAGATGCCGTCGCTCAAGCCAAAAAGCTGCTGGATTTTCACTTCGGGTTAGACGATAGAACCGAAATCGATGACCATGTCGCCGTGCTTAAGCCGATAAAAAACCCTGCCGGGAAAGGCATGTTTGATGTTCTGGAAGTGTATGGCCACATCTATAAAGGCACTTATCGGATGCATTTTATTTATGGTCAAATGCCGGACCAATGCGTGCTGGTCGGGCAGGAAATCCTGGAAATAACCAATTTATAAAACCCTGCTGTTGAGCTGTCATAGTGCGGATAAAAAATATAAGGCTATGAGCAACATCAACCCCCTAAAACATAAAACCGAGGAACCGGAAATGCTAAAAAAACAAACTTTCAAATTGACCGGACTGATTCCGGCAACATTCGCACTATTATTCTTTGGCGCGACACAAACCGTTTCAGCCCAAGAAAAAACCGGCCCGGATAGAACCGTTCTATTAGAGAAAAAACTGGAGCTTGCCAGCCCGAACATTAACACCAAAGTGATACGGGTTGCGTTTCCGCCCGCATTTAAAACGCCTTGGCACACCCATCAAGGACCGGGGCCTCGCTATGTGGTCAAAGGTACGTTAAAAGTCGTCGAAGGAGGCAAAGCCAATATTTACTCCGCCGGTCAAGTTTTCTGGGAAACCGGCGAACTGATGTCGGTGGAAAACGTTGGCGACGGTACTGCCGAGCTGGTCATCTTCGAATTAGCGCCCGACAAATAAATTATCCCAAGCTATACGATTTAAATTGATGCGCATACCTCTGGCCTATCTTAGCGTGGTTTTACTTTGGGCGACGACACCGTTGGCTATCAAATGGAGCGGCGAAGGACCGGGTTTTTTATTCGGGGTAACCGGACGAATGACGATTGGTTTTCTATGTATTTTGCCGATGCTGAGACTGTCGAAACAACGTCTATTCTGGCATCGCAAAGCGCTACAGACTTACCTGGCCGTAGCCGTGCAAATTTACGGTTCGATGCTGGCGGTTTATTGGGCGGCGCAATTTATTCCTTCCGGCTGGATTTCGGTGATATTCGGTCTTTTGCCGTTAATGACCGCGTTATTGGCGGCGGTCTGGTTAAAAGAACGCAGCCTGACTCTCGGCAAACTGCTGGCCTATATCCTGGGCATTAGCGGTTTATGGCTTATGTTCGGCTCGGCATTGCAATTGGGACATGATGCAGTATTGGGCATCGTCGGCGTACTGGTGGCGACGTTTTTGCAGGCGGTTAGTTCGGTTTGGGTCAAACGCATTGATGGAAGCATACCGGCTTTATCCCAAGTAGCGGGCGGCCTGTTGCTATCACTGCCGTTTTACCTGATAACCTGGGCAGCGTTCGACGGTCATTGGCCGGCTGAAATCTCCCCCGTCAGCCTGGCTTCTATTGTCTATCTAGGCTCAATAGCCACGACAGTCGGCTTTGTACTTTATTACTATTTACTGATCCATCAAAGCGCAACCAGAGTCGCCCTGGTTACCCTGGTGTCACCGGTAATGGCCCTGCTGTTAGGTCATGCCGTTAATCATGAAGCACTGACTATCAACGTGGCAACAGGCACCTTACTCATACTCGGCGCATTGTTGGTGCATGAGTTTTTTGGCCGATTAACGGGGTCAAAATAAATTAAATTACCCGGTTTCTTCAGGCGGTAGTGCTGTAATTCAAGGATAGATATAAAAAACGGCGGGCTAATTCGCCCGCCGTCGCTTTACAATACAAAAAACGAAAATCGCTTATTGCGCGGCTTTCAGATGCGTTACAGCTTCTTCGGCGGCTTTCTTCGCCAAATCGTCATGTCCCTGCTTACCGTGATCGATAGCCCCGTCAAGGCTTGCGATGCCGGCATCCAGGTGTTCATCCGCAGTTTTCGCATGCTTTTTCGCCGACTCCGCATGTTCGGCGATAGCCTTTCCATCGGAAGACTTGGCCGCAGCCTCCGCATGTTTGAGCGCTTGCGCCATATGACTTTCGGCGGCAGCGCCAAACGAGCAAAAGGCCAAAATGATACCTATCCATAAACCGGTGAATTTCATGTTAGTCAATTTCATATTAATCCCCTGTAAAAAATATTTGAGAGTATCGCTGTCGCACTTCAGCAGCGTTTGTTTTAGCGGTCCGTCGTTAACATCTTCCTTCGTGTCTCATGATAATTGTTAGCCATGAACAAACTGCCATAGCCTAAACTCATCACTCGAGTAAAACGATATGCGCAAAACCGGACGCGGTCTGTACGCTATCGGACATAAATTAAGAGTTCTTCCTTACTCCTTTCATACTGAAAAATCGTTCAACTTTGAAAGATGCAGGGAGTGTCAGCCGAGGAGCGCCGTGAACCCATCCCTGGGGGCTTGACGGCAGCATCCTTGCTGCCGACATCCTCGCCTGACACTCCCCGCACTTTTTCAAAATTAGACGTTTTTTAGATCAGATAGGAGTAAATCGTCTCTGTATGACATAGCGATATGACATAGCGATGCAAAAAGCAAAATACAGCTAGAATCGCAGCCCGTTACCGCTGATCAATCCACCCTTTTGCCTATGTTCGCGGACAGTGCGCGGCATCGGTTACTATCTGCCCGGCGCCCCCGGATTTACAACCAAATCGCTTTGCACCGATTTCACATTCTTCTGGCTATTAGCGACTTCTACCGCTCTATTGATACTTTGCTGAGAATCCACTGTACCGCTCAACTTTACTAGGCCATTAACCGTAGTTACTTCAATTTTAGCTCCCTTAAGCAAAGCATCATCTGAAATTGCCGTCTTAACTCTCATAGTAATAACCGAGTCATCGACATAATCCCCGGCTTTTCCGGTTGCCGCCGGTTCCGTTGCTTGCCCTATCGGTTGATCAATTCTTTGTTCTGATTTTTCGGTTCCTTGATCAATTTTTTTGCTTCCTTTGTCTACTGTGTCTTTTTGTTCGCATCCGGCTAGTCCCAAGGCAAGCGCTAAGCAAGTGATCGCGATAATTCTGCCGGTTAAATTTCGTTTAAATTCGTTAGTCATTTTCATAGCTTATTCCTTAAAAAATAGTTAATTGTTGCGCGCTAAGGTAGAGAAAAATGCCGCAAAGATTGGGGTAAGCGCAACAGCAGTGAGCTAAAAACTCAAACGGATATTGACGAAAAGATCAGGCGCGGTCTGTACGCCATCGTACATAGACACGCAGGGCGGGTAAAACCGGCTACGACGCGAGTTGTTCAAATTATTTCATGCTCATTCCTAAGTTCAGTTAAAAACTTACTCCTATCTGATCTAAAAAACGTCTAATTTTGAAAAAGTGCGGGGAGTGTCAGGCGAGGATGTCGGCAGCAAGGATGCTGCCGTCAAGCCCCCAGGGATGGGTTCACGGCGTTCCTCGGCTGACACTCCCCGCATCTTTCAAAGTTGAACGATTTTTCAGTATGAAAGGAGTAAAAATCACCACGAAGGCACGGAGTTTTATTGCTTCGTATCTTCATAGTGAAATTCGACTAGAAATGTCTATGTGCGCTATCGTACCGACTACGGCTGATTTTGTGATTAAAGTATTTTCCAGATCTCGTCAAAGAGCTTGGTTTTGGTCGAGATGGCTTGGCCGGTTGCCGTAAACGGCGAGTATTCGACTCTAGCCCTGCAATCGCTTGCAAGAACAACATTTGTATTTTTTGTTTTAAAACCGGCCTCAATAGGCGTTTGCCTTGAGCCTGTCAAAGGATTTGTTCAAGCCCTTACGGATTATTAAAGATTAATCATGGGACGCCTTAGGAACGTGCATGAAATAACTTGAGCAAATTTTATTTTTAAACCATGAAGTACATGAAAAGCATGAAGTCTTCATGTCCTTCATGCGCTTCATGGTGATTGCTTAAAGCTGAGTTGAGCAGCTCGTCTGCTCAAACGAAACTTATGCCCTTTGGGCATAAATTAATTTAAGCATGTTTCTTACTAGATTTTTTACTCACTAATGGAGAATTGATCATGAAAAACCTTATTAGATTTTTTTCCGCATTCTTTTTGGCCCTGACATTATTAACTGCCGTAGGCTGCGCATCGTCGCCAAAGACGGAAGGAACCGGGGAATATTTCGATGATAGTGTCCTCACCAGCAAAGTTAAAGCGGCCATATTGAATGAGCCTACCTTAAGCTCTGCCGAGATCAACGTTGAAACCTTCAAGGGCGTCGTCCAGTTGAGCGGTTTTGTCAACTCTCGTGCCGATATTAAAAAAGCGGTCGAAATTGCGCGCGGAATCAACGGCGTGAAATCGGTCAAAAACGATATGCAACTCAAATAAGTGAGGAAATTCTATGGAAACCCTAGATAAAGTATCCGATACCGCGCAAGAAGCTTTCGAAAGAATAGCCGATGCGACCAGCCAAACAGCGGAAATGCTTGGCGAAAAAGGCGAACAACTGCTGAATGCCGAGGAACGTTTGATGAAGAGTTGCCGCGGTTATGTCCGTGACAACCCTATGGTATCGCTTGGTATCGCGGTAGCGGTCGGTTTAATGCTAAGCCGCCTGTTGAAAACGTCATAAACCCGAACGCCGTAAAAAACATGGCTAGAATAAAGAGGAAAGCACTATGGAAACCGTAGATAAAGCAGCAAGTTCTGCGCATGAAGCTGTCGACAAGATAGCCGGCGCGACCAATCAGGCCGCGGAAATGCTTGGCGAAAAAGGCGAGCAATTGAGAAACGCCGAGCAGCAGCTGATAGAGGATTGCCGCATGTATATCAACGACAATCCGATAACATCGATGGCTATCGCAGTAGCAGCCGGCTTCATGCTGAGCCGCCTGCTGAGCTGCCGTTGCTAGACCGCCATAGATTATGAGTATCAATGTGGTAAAGGATGAGGCTGCCGGGCAAACCGCACCGCGCAGCGACCTGCCAAGCGGTGCGGGGCTATTGAAAGATGCCCAATTGTTATGGCATGAGCTGCGCGAACTAACCCACGATCACCTCCAACTCGCCGCGTTGGAGATGCAGCGGGCAGGCAAAAGCCTGATGGATATGATCGTTGCCGCCGTAATGATTGCGGTCCTGCTGCTTGGCACCTGGCTGGGACTCATGGCCGCCGCCGTATTATGGCTCATCGAGCACGGCATCATGCCGAGCAGCGCGATACTGATCGGCGTCGGTTTTAATGTGCTGATCGCGGTAATGCTCTATGGCTTCATCCGTTATAAGAGTCGTTATCTAAAATTCCCTGCCACTGTACGCAGCCTTCATCCTGTGTTCTCGGGGCCACAGAATAAGGAGGAACTATAATGCCGGACACACTGACAGCTCAAATCGAGGATGCCGAACAGCAAGTGTTGGTTCATAAACGGGAAGCCGGCCTATGTACTGCCATGCTGACCAGGAAGCTGCGTCAACAGATAACAGACCCGTCTAGCTTGCTGCTGGCGGGTAGCATCGGCTTTATTCTTGGCGAGCTGACCAAGCGTCAACCGAAAAAGCCCGCCGGCGCGGCCACCACGACTGCTGCGGCAAGCTCACCGTTGACGGTTGCGTTAAACCTTATAACGTCGGCCCGGACTTTATACACGGCTTTACCTTTAGCCTGGATGGTGAAGACTTTCTATCAGCCGAAGATGTCGGAACAAAAGCTTAAACCTCCATTCCGCCAGACGGAAGCTTATGTTGCAACAGGCAGACGCCGAAGGGCAACCGATTACAACCAGTAACTGACTATCTTAACCGGACATCGGGAATCCGTTAGTCTGCTATGGATTCCCGATTTGGCGTGGTCATCGAGCTGTTACACCGCGCTCCTGCCTTGAATGACGCGCAGCAAAATCACGATGATCGCGACAACCAACAGAACATGGATGAACCCACCCAGTGTATATGAGGAAACTAAACCCAATACCCAGAGGATGATTAAAAGGACCGCTATAGTTTCTAACATGTGTACTTCTCCGTAAGAGGCCGTCAATCGGCGGCGATATCAACCATAGATAAACATCAGCAAGCTCGATGTTCATCTGCCATGAAAAGGTACGGGAATTCGACGTTATTACCCTATATTTCGTCTATCCCCGGTCATCCAGTATCACGCCGGCAGCTTCCTCCTGGTCACCACTTCAACCATAACCAAACGTGGAATGATATTGGAAAAATACGCGCAAAGCCGAGCTAAGTCAGTGCGGCAGCGAACATAGACCATTTTCCTGAACACTGATTTTTTGAATTGTATGGCTACAGTACACCGATAACAATAGTGATGCCGAGGCCGGTTTATTAAGAAGTATCTTCGGGCAAAAAATGGAGTTTTTGCCCGAGACGACGGGCTTTCAGCATCAGGTTATAACATCAGAAAAACAACCACATTCCTTCAAGCGCGCTTTTTACAGTTTGCGCTCTTATTTGCCGCCGGTTTCCTGATAATTGCTTTCTGACCACTTTGCTTGTTCCGTTTTTATGCGCCCAGGCAATAAACACGGTGCCGACCGGCTTACCCTCTGTTCCTCCATCCGGCCCGGCTATGCCGGTTACCGCAACCGCAACGTCGGCGTCGCTGTGCGCCAAGGCCCCCGTCACCATTTCCGTTGCAGTCTCTGCACTCACCGCCCCATGATTTTCCAATGTTTGCAGACTGACAGCCAACATTTGCACTTTTGCGGCATTGCTGTAAGTAACAAAACCCCGGTCAAACCAAGCTGAACTGCCCGGCACTTCGGTAATCGTTTGGGCGATCCAGCCGCCGGTGCAGGATTCGGCTGTGGCTATTGCGTTGCCTTTTGCCTTTAACAAGCGGCCCAACTGCTCGGCCAGTTTAAATAATTCTGCATCCATGATGTGACCTCAAGCGGATTCGGATAAAATAGGCTTATGAGTATAAAACAAAAAACCAACGACCCGCAGCACACGCCGATGATGACGCAGTTCCTCCGCATCAAGGCCGAACACCCCGATACCTTGTTGTTCTACCGTATGGGGGATTTTTACGAACTGTTTTTCGACGACGCCAAAAAAGCCTCGCAATTGCTGGATATTACACTGACCAGCCGTGGACAATCGGGAGGCCAGCCTATTCCTATGGCGGGCATTCCTTATCACGCAGCAGAGGGCTATCTTGCCAAGCTGCTAAAACACGGCGAATCAATCGCAATATGCGAACAAATCGGCGACCCGGCAACGTCCAAAGGTCCGGTCGAACGCAAGGTGGTGCGTATCGTTACCCCCGGCACCGTTACCGACGAGGCTTTGCTTGAAGACCGGAAAGACAATCTGTTAGTTGCGCTGTGTTCGCTGCCAAGTTCCAGCTCGACTACGCAACACGGCATCGCCAGCCTGGATTTAACCAGCGGCCGCTTTGTCTTGCAGCAGGTTGAATCGGTCGATCAGTTGTTAAGCGAAATCGGCCGCTTGAATCCGGCCGAGCTGTTATTTAGCGAAGACTGGCCGCTGCCTGCCAGCTTAAAGCAGCGTAGCGGTTTGTGCAGAAGACCGCCCTGGCATTTTGAAGCCCAAAGCGCCCGGCAATTGGTGTTAAGACAATTCAACACGCTTGATTTAAAGGGTTACGGCTGCGAAAACATGCCCGCAGCCGTCGCCGCTGCCGGCGCATTGCTGCAATATGTAAAAGATACCCAGCAAAGCGCGCTGCCGCATATCCAAGGTATCCGCACGGAGAATAGCGACGACAGCATTCTGCTGGACGCGTCCAGCCGCCGTAATCTTGAACTGGATTTCCACCCTTCCGGGCAATTGCAATACACGCTGTTCGGGGTGTTGGATAAAACCGCGACAGCAATGGGCAGCCGCTGTTTAAGGCGCTGGATCAACCGGCCGTTACGCGATCACGATATTCTGAACAACCGTTATGCCTGTATCGATACCTTGCTGAATGTGCTGTTGTATCGCGATATTCAAAGCCATCTGCGCCAAGTCGGCGATATTGAGCGGATCAGCTCCCGCATCGCGTTGAAATCGGCGCGGCCGCGTGATTTGCTGGTGTTGCGCAATACCTTGGCGGTTCTGCCTGCGCTGCAACATGCGCTATCCGGCAGCGATAACCCGCAACTGATGCAATTATGCGATCAGATCGGCGAACATCCTGAAATATTGGATTTATTGCAACGCGCCATTATCGACAATCCGCCGGTGCTGATCCGCGACGGCGGCGTGATTGCGCCCGGCTACCACCAAGAACTCGATGAGCTGCGCAACTTGAGCCAAAACGCCGACCAGTTCCTGATCGATATGGAAAACCGCGAAAAAGCGGCGACCGGCATCAGCACGCTGAAGGTTAACTACAATCGTGTGCATGGTTACTATATTGAGATTTCCAATCTTCATGCGGAAAAAGTTCCGGCACATTACACGCGCAAACAAACCTTAAAAGGCGCTGAGCGTTATATAACCGAGGAATTAAAATCATTTGAAGACAAGGTGCTCAGCGCCAAGGAAAAGTCGCTGTCGTTTGAAAAAGCTTTGTATGATGAATTGCTGAATATCATCGGCGCTTCGTTAATTCCGTTACAACAGTGCGCCGCCGCGCTGGCTGAGCTGGATGTGCTGGTCAATTTTGCCGAACGCGCCGAGACTTTGAATTTATCTCAGCCGGCACTGACCGATAAACCCGGCATAGAGATTGAAGCCGGCCGCCATCTGGTCGTTGAGCAGGTTTCGGATATTCCTTTTGTGCCCAATGACTTATCGTTTTCCAACCAACGCAGAATGCTGATCATTACCGGCCCGAACATGGGCGGTAAATCGACTTATATGCGTCAAGCGGCGCTGATCGTGTTGATTGCCCATATCGGCTGTTATGTGCCGGCCAAAACTTTAAGCTGCGGGCCTATCGACAAGATTTTCACCCGTATCGGCGCATCCGACGACCTGTCCAGCGGACGGTCCACGTTTATGGTGGAAATGTCGGAAACCGCCAATATCCTGCATAACGCGACCTCAAAAAGCCTGATCTTGATGGACGAGATCGGCCGCGGCACCAGCACTTTTGACGGCTTGTCGCTGGCTTGGGCTTGCGCCGATCATCTGGCTAGAGAAACCCAGGCATTTACATTGTTCGCAACGCATTATTTTGAGTTAACGACGCTGCCCGAAGAACAAAAAACCATCCATAACATGCATTTGGATGCGATGGAGCATGGCGACAAGATCATCTTCCTGCATGCGGTCAAAGACGGCCCGGCCAGCCAGAGTTACGGCTTACAGGTAGCGTCGTTAGCCGGCGTGCCCCGTTCAGTGATCGAAAAAGCCAAAGCCAAATTACGCCATCTGGAAGAGCACACCTATATTGAACAGCAAGCGGAAACCGGCGTTAACCAGCTGGATTTGTTTTCGTCGAAGGAATGTCACCCTGTAGTGGGCCTGCTGGAAGATTTGAGCCCGGATGAGCTAAGCCCGAAACAGGCTTTGGAATTGCTTTATCGGCTTAAGGGGATGGTTTAATAAAGCGCAAAAATAAAGCGATATGGTATGCACAATGAAGCCGCATTTTCTTCAATTTCTTGAAGCGGCAAGTTAACGTCTAGCTGCTCTCAGCGACTAACAAAATCTGTTACCATTCGCGCAAGCAAGCTGTTTCGCCAAAACAGCACGCTTTCAATCAATAAGCCTAGGTTGTGCTAAACTTCACCGTCATTCCTAAAGCATCTTAAATAGCCATGAACACTCAAACCGCCGCGACTTATTGGGAAATCCCCCATAATTTAAAATACGAAGAACCGATTGATGAAAACAGCCCGTTTTTTGTCGATACTGCTGAAGCTCGCGGCCATTTTAGCTTTAACCGGATTTATAAAAGCCTGTTTATTGACCCTATTTCCATGAGCTTTAAAACCACCCCGCCTAACCGGAGTTATCAATTATTTTTAGGCCATCGCGGTTGCGGTAAAAGCACCGAATTAAGACGGTTAAGCCACAAACTCCATCACGGCGACCGTTTTTTTGTGATTTTTTTAGATGCGCTGACGCATTTGGATATTAATAATTTGCGCTATGCCGATATTTTATTGGCATTGGCGGCAAGTTTATCGGCAAAACTCAAACAAGAAGAGATTAGTATTTCCGATGAGTATCTTGAGCCGTTAAGAAAATGGTTTGATGAGCGCGTCGAAAAACACGAGCATACCAAAGATTACGCGGCGGACATTAAAACCGGCGTTAAAGCAAAAACAGGCTTGCCATTTATTGCAGATTTATTTGCTGAAATTACCACTTCATTTAAAGTCGGCTCAACCTATAAAGAAGAAGTGCGCACGGTATTGACTAACAGTTTTTCGCAATTTGCCCGCGCGTTTAATATTTTATTGTCGGCAGCCAATGAAGCCGTTACCAAACAAAACAAAGGCCAAGCTTTATTGTTTGTAATAGACGGCACCGACCGTTTAAATCAACAAGACAGCCAGCGTTTTTTTATAGAAGAGGCTTATCAATTACAACAAATCGAAGGCAATTTTATTTACTGTGCGCCGATTCAGTTATCGCATGAAGAAGGGCAAGTGAATGAACTGTTTAAAACCTTTATTTTGCCGATGGTTAAAGTGCGGCAAAAAAATGATCCCACCCGTATAGAAGACGCTTACCGAATTTTAAGAAGTTTGATTTATCGCCGTATTCATGCGAATTTGTTTGATACCGAAGAAACGGTTAATTATTTAATTGACTATTCCGGCGGCAATCCGCGTCATTTAATTCGTTTGCTCGATTATGCCTATCAAGATGCGGAAGACGAGATTATCGATACCGCCGCTGCGCAAAAAGCCGTCAAGCATTTAAGCAGCGATTTGCGCAAGATTTTAAATACCGACGATTATGTGTTACTAGCGCGAATTGACAGCAGCGATGAAGAAATTAACGACGATAAGGTTCGCCATTTACTTTATAACCTCGCGTTATTGGAATATAACGATTATTGGCGCTTAAGCCATCCGGTTGTTAGGACTTTAAAAGCCTATCAAGATGCTATTGCAAACCTGTAACAATGGATTTAGCAATCCCCGAACATAGCAGCGAATTACGCAGACTGCAAAAGATTCTGCGCCATTATCAAGGCTTCCAGTTAATCTTTGCTTTATATACCGACCCGCCTGATTATCGTAACCGTTTAATTGACGAATTAAACCGGCCGTTTAAACAGCCCGCTTTATTAGACGTACGTGATTTAGCGGATTTTGCCCATTTTGAAGCTTTGCTGACCGCCTCGGCGCAACAGGCGGATGTTATTCATATTATCGGCTTGGATGCCTGGCTATTAGGCGATTCGTTACACGATTATTTGCGCGGTTTTAATTTTCATCGGGAAAGTATTGCCGAGCATTCTCCAAAACCTTTAGTGCTATGGATGCCCGAGTATTTAACTAAAGACTTCGCATTACTCGCCCCCGATTGCTGGGAATGGCGGCGGGCGGTGCTTGATTTTTGTTATTTGCCTGAGCCGGAAATAAGCGCCGATAAATCGCCTCTAAGCAAAGTATTTTCCGAGCAGCCTTCGCCGGTAGAACAGCTTGAATTACCCGCCGATTGGAGTCATGCGCGGTTTTTATTAGAAAAAAATCGAATTGAAGAAAGCATCGCGCAAGGGCAATTACACACGGCAAGAGAGCAAGCCGAAGTTTTATATCAAACTTGTTTAATGGCCGGAACCGATGCTTATCAAGGCGCTGACTATGACAGTGCTAGCGCGCATTTTTCCTTAGCACGGGTTTTAAAATTACAAGGCTATGCCGAAAACGCTTTAACGTATTTTCAGCAGGTTTTAGCCGATTTTGAAACCTTGTCGGCTAAGGGCGACCAAAGCGCGGCCAGAATGGTTGCGGTCACATTGACTGGCCAAGGCGATTGTTTAAGAGCTATCGGACAACTGGAGACGGCGACTGGGCTTTATTTACAAGCGATCGAGCGTGCCGAGAAATTAGGCGATAACAGACAGGTCGCAGTTGGTAAAACACAACTGGCAACCGTGCGTCTATTGCAAAAAGACTATTCAGCCGCCTTAGCCGCCTATGCCGAGGCGCGGGAATTATTTTCAGAGCTGAACGAACCGGAAACGGTAGCTGTGGCTTGGCATCAGACGGGCATGGTTTACAGAAGGATGCAGGACTTTGAAGCCGCGGAACGCTGTTATCGGGAGTCCTTAAACATTAAGAACCAACTAGCTAATCAAGCAGGAATCGCCAGTAGCTTAAACGAATTAGGCAATCTTTATGATGCTTGGGGACGCTTGGAACAAGCGGTGAAATTTTATAGCCAAGCGGCGGATATTTATGTTCAACTGGACGATAAACGCTATGAAGGTCTGGCACGAAGTAATCTTGCCTATAGCTTAATCAAACTCCAACGCTATGACGAAGCGCGTAGTGAGTTGCAACGCGCGATTGAATGTAAGTCAGCCTTTGGACACAGCGCACTACCTTGGACAACTTGGGATATATTGCATGACCTGGAACAAGCCTGCCACAATCCCGAAGCCGCGCACGCCGCCAAACAACAAGCCATCCTGAGCTTTCTGGCCTATCGCCGTGACGGCGGTGAGAATATGTACAATCAAGAATTGCCTCAACTTTGCCAAGCGGTTTTACAAGCCATCCGTAACAACAACACGGATCAATTGCTCAAAGACCTTCCAGGTCTTGAAGACCTGGAAGGTCTGCCCGCCTATTTAAAACCCGTGATCCCCAAACTGAACGCCATCCTGCAAGGCGAACGCAATCCCGCCTTAGCCGACGACCCCGAACTGGACTACGACGACGCGGCAGAGCTGTTGCTTTTGCTGGAAGCCTTGTAATAGCCAAGTATAAAAGTACGCACAGCGTACCCTACGTCACTTGACAAGCGAGATTATCGTAGACAATAGTGACGCGATAACTCGCGTCACTACGTGTTGTTTTTATTTCGTTTTTTTCTCATCGGCCAGCGCTTCAGCCAGCTGTTTTGCAGGTAGGTAGCCGGGGAATATATTACCTTTCTCGGTAACAATCATCGGCGTTCCTTTCACTTCAAATTCCTCAGCTAATTGCATATGCTCATCAACCGGGTTGTCGCAAGTTTTAGCCGGCGGCGTATCGCCTTTTTTCGCTGCGGTTAAAGCCGCCTTGCGATCGTCGGCACACCAAACCGATATTGCCTTATGGTATGAATCGGAACCTTTACCGGCTCTTGGGAAAAACAAATACTGGATAGTGATGCCTTCAGCCATGTATTGATCGATTTCCGAATGCAATTTACGGCAATAACCGCAGTCGATATCGGTAAAGATGCTGACCGTATATTTGCTGGTTTTCGGCTTGAACACGATCATTTTATCGACACCGAGTTTTTCGAGCGCCTGTTTGCGAGTACTGCCCAATTTTGCTTCGGTTAAGTCGGTACGTGCGGCAACATCAATCAAATGTCCCTGAATCAAATATTTAGCATCGTCGGAAACATAGACTATATTACCGCCGACAGTAACCTCATAGAGACCGTTAATTTCAGAGGGTTTAACCGAACCGACTTTTACTGACGGCATGGCTTTAGCCAGTTCTTGCCTAATAGCATTTTCATCTGCCTGCGCTACGGATAAAGTCAGGCCGAATAATGTGCATGCGGCAATCTTGATAAGTTTGTTCATAATGTTCCTGTATTAATTTATTGAAGCTAGGATCAACCCGCCCTCTATCGTCTTATTCCTGAATTATTGAAACAATCGTTCAACATCCAAAAACATGGCCAATGCCATCAATGATACGAGCAATGCAATGCCGATTTGTTGAAAAAATATTTGGACTCTTTCCGAGACGGGACGGCCTTTAACGGCTTCCAGGGCAAAAAACAGCAAATGACCGCCATCCAGCACCGGTATCGGCAATAAATTCAATACCCCTAAGCTGACGCTGACCAGAGCCATATATTTTAAAAAAGGCACCAAGCCCATGGTGGCAGACTGCCCAGCGTATTGGGCAATACTGATAGGGCCGCTTAAGTTTTCTACAGAAGCCCTGCCGATCAGCATTTTGCCCATCATTTTTAAACTGGTAACGGAATAGTAATAGGTGGTTTCTACTGCGGCCGGAATTGCGGCCAATGGCGATAACGAATATTCGACGCTTACCGACTTCATCAGTTCTTCGGGTATATAAACCGATGCGCCGACTTTACCCTCGGTATTATTACCTACAACCACACCTTTCGGCGTGATGGTTGCGGGTAAACGTACGCCATCACGCTCAATCGCTAAATTTATTGCGGTATCGGCATGGCTTTTTACATAAGCCACCCATTGCATCCAATCGTTTATCGCTGTGCCGTCGGCGCTTACAATCAGGTCGCCTTGTTTTAAACCGGCAGCTGACGCGGCACTATCGGGAAGCACCGTCCCTATGATGGGCTGTAATTTCGGGGACCAGGGCTTAAAGCCTAATCGTTGATACAGTATGTCGGGGCTTTCAACATCTTTGTCGGAAAGACTCAGCGTCCTGGTATTTTGCTGATCGGCAAAGTTTTTTACTGTAATCTTTATGTTCTGTTCGCCATCAAGTGCAGAGGATACTACTGCGCTCATGGCCTCGGTCCAGGTGGGGGTTACCTTGTCGTTCACCGAAACGATTTCTTCGCCTTCGGCAAAGCCTGCGGCTGCGGCTAATGTACCCTGCTCTACTGCACCGAGTATCGGTTTTATGCCGGTCTCGCCAATAACCAGCACACTCCAGAACAAGGCAACGGCAAGCACCAGATTGAATATCGGTCCTGCGGCGACTATCGCCGTTCTGGCAAATAACGATTGACGATTAAAGGCATAGGGCAAGTCGGCTTGCTTGACTTCGCCTTCCCGCTCGTCGACCATTTTGACATAGCCGCCCAGCGGAATTGCCGATATTGCATACTCTGTCGCATCCGAATTTTTCCGGTATGACCATAAAATCTTGCCAAAACCGATCGAAAACCGGATTACTTTTACTCCGGCTTTACGCGCGACCCAGAAGTGTCCGAATTCATGAAATGAAACCAGGACACTTATCGCAACTATGAAATAAAACAGCGTATGCAGAAAATCCATCAATTATTAAGCTCTCCAATAATTTGTGTAGATATCAACCTGGCCTGTTGATCGGCGTCTAAAATAATTTCCAAGGTATCGGCCGCCTTGGCCTCGAATTTTTCCATGCAGCGTTCAATAATAACCGGAATATCGGTAAAGCGGACATTCTCATTCAAAAATGCCTCTACCGCTATTTCATTGGCTGCATTCAAAACAGTCGGCATAATGCCTCCGGCAGCAATAGCCTGATAGGCTAAACGCAAACAGGGAAAGCGCTCCAGGTTAGGTTCCTGAAAATCCATGCGCCCGACATTAAAAATATTCAACGGGTCAACGCCTGAATCAAACCGCTCCGGCCAAGCCATTGAGTAAGCGATAGGTATGCGCATATCGGGATTGCCCATTTGCGCCAATACCGTTCCATCCACATAATCGACCATCGAATGGATGACGCTTTGCGGATGGATGACCACTTGAATCTGACTTGGGGTCATATCGAACAAAATACAAGCCTCTATCATCTCAAGGCCTTTATTCATCATCGTGGCAGAATCCACGGAAATTTTTCTGCCCATATCCCAGTTAGGATGAGCCACCGCCTGATCCGGCGTTACATTGACCAGCTCATCAACGGGCATTTCCCGAAAAGGGCCGCCCGAGGCCGTCAGTAAAATACGTCTGGCTTGTTTCGCCTGCATACCGGTTTTATAACCGGCGGGCATGCACTGGAATATCGCATTATGTTCGCTATCAATCGGCAGCAATTGCGCGCCTGAATCACTGACGGCTTGCATAAAAATCGAACCCGACATGACCAAAGCTTCTTTATTAGCCAGCAATATGGTTTTGCCGGCTTTAGCTGCCGCTAAACTTGGCAACAAGCCCGCCGCGCCTACAATCGCCGCCATCACGGAATCAACGTTGTCCAATGTTGCAACGTGCTCCAGCGCCTTGGCGCCCGACAGTACTTTTATATCCGATATGCTTGAGCTTTTAAGTTTCTCTGTAAATATTTGAGCTTTTTGCTCATCCACTACGACAACAACTTCAGGATGATGGCCCAAACATTGTTCATACAGAGCATCAATATTAGTGTTGGCCGTTAATGCAATAACTTTATATTGACTGGGATGCCTGGCCACCACATCTAAAGTGCTGACACCGATTGAGCCTGTCGCTCCGAGTATGCAAATGCCTTTCATGACATAAGCCCAATTACTGTTATGCCGGCGTAAAAAAATGGAATAGCGGCAATCAGGCTGTCAATTCTATCCAGAATACCGCCGTGACCGGGTAGGATTGAACCGGTATCTTTGACGCCGCGCTGGCGTTTGACCACGCTGAAAAACAAATCGCCATAAATAGAAATCAACACTGTCAGCACAGACAACAGTATAAAGTCGGTTATTCTCATCCAGACAAAACCATCGTGGTAGCCGTAATAACCAATAAAAGCGGCAGCCCAAACGCCACCGGCTATTAAAGCGCCGTACATGCCTTGGACTGTCTTACCGGGACTGATTTCGGGCGACAACTTGGTTTTGCCAAACTTCTTGCCGGCAAAATAAGCTGCAATATCCGCTACCCAAATCAAAACCAGAAAATACAGGGTCATTTCCGAACCGTAAAAAGCTCTCAATCGGCTCAGAAACATCCAGGTTGCGAATAGAACAAGCCAGCCAATCAATGCCTTATAGCGTTTTTTCATTTCCAACTGTAAAACGCCTGCCGGGGTATTCCTGATCAAGATCATGGATAATATCCAAAACAGCACCGGCGGTATAACCAACCATTCCAAAACACCTGAATAGGTGCGTATATCAGGCCAATCCAATATTTGCGCGGCCACTTCCAGAAATTGCGTCCAAAAATGCATCCATGCCATGGGTAGAATTAACGTCACTAAAAATAATCCGCGCTTAAATAATGAATTAATGCCGATAAGATTAGTCCATTCCCATGCCGCTAAAAGTGTGATCAGTCCTATAAGTAATGAAAAATACTCCGAAGGCAGCTGGAAAACAGCAAGCACCACCAAAGGAACCAGAATTAATGCAGTAATAATTCGCTGTAGTAACATTTTTATAATTATTAGATGAAGTGTTGGAAGTAAGTGTTAGTTTTCAGTAAAAAAACCAGCAAGTTATTTTAAAACAATCGATTTATCAAGCAATTGCTCGCCGGTATGACCAAAACGTCTTTGCCGGCTTTTAAAGCTCTTGATAGCATCTTCAAGTGAGTTCTGGTCGAAATCGGGCCATAGCGTTTCGGTAAAATACAGTTCCGTATAAGCCAGTTGCCATAACAAGAAATTACTAACGCGTTGTTCGCCGCCGGTTCTAATAAACAAGTCGGGTTCGGGCAGGTCTGCGGTTGATAAATACTGATTGATCAACTGCTCATTGATTTCCTGGTTTTCCAGTTCGCCGGCAGCTATTTTTCCCGCCACGGTACGGAATGCTTGGCACATATCCCAGCGTCCTCCGTAATTTGCCGCGATAACCAGCGTCAGGGCATTATTGTCTTTGGTTTGCGCCTCTCCTTCGGCCATTTTGGCCTGCAACTTGTCGGAGAATGCGGTTCTGTCGCCGATAAAGCGCAAGCGGATGTTGTTACGGTCAAGCTTGTTGATTTCTCTTTGCAGCGTCGCCATAAACAAGCCCATCAATAGCGATACTTCTTCTTCCGGGCGACGCCAGTTTTCACTGCTGAAAGCGAATAAGGTTAGAACCTCAACCTCTTGTTTAGCGCAATACTCTACAATTTTTCGAACCGTTTTAACCCCGGCCTGATGACCAATCGCACGCGGCATAAACCTTTTCTGCGCCCAACGGCCGTTACCGTCCATGATAATAGCGATATGGCGGGGATTGTTATTTGTTGCGCCTTGAAGGGCGCCTGCTGATTCCAAACTATTACAGTCATCCGTAGACATTGTTTAAATCCCGATTACATTGACAGCAAATCGGCTTCTTTTGCTTCCAGTAATTTCTCAACATCTTTTACGTACTGATCGGTTATTTTTTGAATCTTTTCTTCAGCCGCACGCGCCTCGTCTTCGGAAATCATTTTTTCCTTTAAGGCGTCTTTTATGGCTGAATTTGCATCGCGACGAATATTCCTGATCGCAACACGGCCATTCTCCGCTTCATTCTTGACCACTTTAACCAGAGCACGGCGACGCTCTTCGGTCAGCGGCGGTAATGGAATCCGAATGGTCATTCCGTTGGTGGCAGGATTTAAACCCAGGTCCGATTTCATAATGGCTTTTTCAATAGCCTGGACCATGCCCTTTTCCCACGGTGTAATCGTCAAAGTACGCGCGTCTTCGACGGCAATATTGGCAACCTGGGATAATGAGGACTCGGTACCGTAATATGAAACGCTAATTTGATCCAACAAACTGGGGTGAGCCCGGCCGGTTCTTATTTTTGAAAATTCATGTTTTAAGGCTTCAATGCTTTTGCCCATACGGGTTGAAGCGTCCTGTTGAATATCATTAATCATTATCTGTTCCTCGTTCAATAAGAGATCCTATCTCTTCGCCCATCATCAGTTTCATCACTGCACCCGTCTCAAAAATATTCATCACTCGCATCGGCACATTATTATCCCGGCATAATACCAATGCAGTTGTGTCCATTACGTTTAGACGCTGGTCCAGGGCTTCATCATAAGTTAATCGCGGATAGAATTTTGCATCTGGATCTTTTTGCGGATCGGCAGAATAAACGCCTTTGACTTTAGTAGCCTTAATCATCAGTTCGGCATTGATTTCAATGGCCCGGAGACTGGCGGCGGAATCGGTAGTGAAAAAAGGATTTCCGGTTCCTGCTGCAAAAATAACGACCCGGCCTTTTTCCAAATGCCTGACCGCCCTGCGGCGAATATAATCTTCACAAACCTGGTTGATTTTAAGCGCGGACATCACCCTGACCTGCTGCCCGCACGCTTCCAACGCATCCTGCATGGCCAGGGCATTTATTACTGTAGCCAGCATCCCCATTTGGTCGCCGGTTACTCTATCCAATCCTTTTGAGGCTTTTTCAGCCCCGCGCAAAATATTACCGCCACCGATAACCAAACCGACCTGAAGGCCAACATCGCATAACTCTTTAATTTCAGTTGCAAGACGTTTAACAATATCTGCATCAATACTACCACCGGTCTCACTCATTAAAGCTTCACCGCTTAACTTAAGCAAAATTCTCTGGCAAATCAATTTAGTCATTTTAATTATCGGGGGCTAGTATTTATTATTGATGCGTATTCCACGGCGCTTGGCTGTGGAGCGGATTAATTGCCTCTAACTTGTGCCATAACTTCTTCGGCAAAGTTTTCTTCTTTTTTCTCGATTCCTTCACCCACTTCCAAACGGGCAAAACGAATAACGCTGTTGCCTTTAGAGGCAAGCAGCTTACCGATAGTCACTTTGTCGTCCTTAATGAAAGGTTGGCCCAGCAAAGTGACTTCGGCCAGGAATTTACTAATACGGCCGACTACCATTTTCTCAATAATGTCTGCCGGTTTTCCGCTCTCGGCAGCTTGGGCAGAGAAAATCTCTTTCTCTTTCTCAATCAATTCCGCAGGTACTTGTTCTTCGGAAACACAAGTCGGTTTACTTGCTGCGATATGCATCGCAATATCTTTGCCTAATTCGTCATCAGCCTTAGCTAATTCAACGATTACGCCGATCTTTTTGCCGTGTAAATAACAGGCTGTACCGCCGGTAGCAGTATGGTATTTTTGGAATCTTCTGATAGTAATGTTTTCGCCCAACTTGGCAATCAGACCACGACGAACTTCGTCTACGATAGTGCCGTCAGCCAACGTCATCGCCAGCAATTGTTCTTCCGTTTCAACGTCGGAACTCAACAAAGCTGCCGTAACATTATTAACGAAACTCACGAAATCATCCGCTTTGGCAACAAAATCGGTTTCGCAATTAACATCGGCAATTGCCACAGTTTTTCCGTCATCACTGACTTTTACGCCGATGATACCTTCGGCAGCAATACGATCGGATTTTTTATCGGCCTTGGCTAAACCGGATTTGCGCATATTTTCAATAGCCAATTCCATATCACCATTCGTTTCAACTAACGCTTTTTTGCACTCCATCATGCCGGAGCCGGTTCTTTCGCGTAGTTCCTTAACCATTGCTGCACTAATAGTATTACTCATTCTTTGTTTTTCCTCATTGTTCATCACTATAAAAACGCCCCCGTAAGGAGGCGTTTTTGCCTAACTTCAAGCGCTCAAAAAACGCCTGTAAAAATTAAGAGGCTATCTTATTCTGCCGCTTCTTCAACAAAATCATCGACTTTTGCCGACAATCCCAAGCTTGCCGATTTGGCTTCCATCACTGCTGCGGAAACGCTTTCGCAATAGAGTTTAACGGCACGAATTGAGTCATCATTGCCAGGAATAATGTAATCGATTTTTTCCGGTGAATTATTGGAATCCACAATACCAACAACCGGAATGCCTAATTTTTTGGCTTCACTGATCGCATTCTTTTCATAACCGACATCCAGTATGAAAATCACATCGGGAACGCCTTTCATGTCTTTAATTCCACCTAGGCTGCGTTCCAGCTTTTCAAGCTCGCGCTCCATGCCTAACGCTTCTTTCTTACCGAAACGTTGGTAAAGAGTACCGTCAGCTTTCATAGCTTCCAGTTCTTTAAGACGATTGATAGATTTCTTGATGGTTTTGAAATTTGTCAGCATGCCGCCTAACCAACGATGGTTGACATAAGGCATACCGCAACGTGCCGCTTCTTCAGCAACAACTTTGCGCGCTGCTTTTTTGGTACCAACAAACAAGACGGTGCCTTTGTTTGCTGTCATCTGACCCAGATAATTCATTGCGTCATTAAACATTGGAAGCGTTTTTTCCAAATCAATGATATGGATTTTGTTACGTGCGCCGAACAGGTAGTTAGCCATTTTCGGATTCCAATAACGAGTTTGATGTCCAAAATGAACACCCGCTTCAAGCATTTGACGCATAGATACTGCTGCCATTAATTTCTCCTAAGATAAAAAATTCGGAACGCCTGTTCCGAGTTGGGTTACGCCTCCACCTATCCCGCCTGGAAACCAACTACAATAATCTTGTAGCCGGCACCCTTCCAAACGTGACGATAGGCGTGAGTATTAGTTCAAAAACGAACTTCCCTTTATACCATAATTACTTTTTCACAACAAGCCGATCTCTGTTAAAATGACCTCATTACACTGGCGCAAAGCAACCAACGAAAAGCCGAAAACACGTTGTTTTTCACTTGCTTCGCCATCATCCTTTTAGCCTTATACTTGTTTTATGAGCATAATTATTAAAACCGAAAGTGAAATTGAAAAAATGCGTATTGCCGGAAAACTGGCAGCCGAAGTTTTGGAAATGATTGCACCCTATGTTGTGCCCGGCGTCACCACCGACGAACTCAACCAGATTTGTCACGATTATATTATTGACGTACAAAACGCCATACCGGCGCCACTCAATTATCGTGGCTTTCCAAAATCGATTTGCACTTCAATTAACCAGCAAATCTGCCACGGCATTCCCAGCGATAAAAAGCTTAAATCGGGCGATATCGTCAATATTGACATTACCGTCATTAAAGACAGCTACCACGGCGATACCAGCAAGATGTTTTGCGTCGGTGAAGTTAGTCAGCATGCAAAACGCCTGGTTAAAATCACCCAGGAAGCCATGTTCCTCGGCATCAAACAAGTCAAGCCCGGCGCCACCCTGGGAGATATCGGCCATGCCATACAGAAACATGCCGAATCAAATCGCTATTCCGTAGTTAGGGAGTTTTGCGGACACGGCATCGGCAAAAGCTTCCATGAAGAACCGCAAGTACTGCATTACGGCAAAGCCGGCGAAGGTGAAGTTCTTGAGGCAGGCATGATATTAACCATTGAACCCATGATCAATCTCGGCAAACGGCACATGAAAGTATTGCCCGACGGCTGGACGGCAGTAACCAAGGACCGAAGCCTATCCGCGCAATGGGAACATACCATTCTGGTAACCCACAATGGTTATGAAATCCTCACCTTGCGCCAAGAAGAAATGTAGCCACTCAACCCAATATTAGCATCATGATTTTCATCGAAAAGGACAGCTTGCAACAATTTAAGCAACGGCTAAAACAAAAAGACATCGAACTGCGGCAAAGATTCAATCCGCACCAATCGGTTGCCGAGCTGCTTAACGAAAAATCCGATTTTATTGACGAGATCCTAAACTGCTGCTGGCAACACTTTCTCGGGGAATACACCAGTCAACTTGCGCTTTGTGCCGTTGGCGGTTACGGCAGAAGGGAATTATTTCCTTATTCCGATATTGACTTGGTTGTCTTACTGGATTCCGAGGACACAACCCCTTACCAGGAAGCACTATCGGATTTTTTTACTTTTCTCTGGGACATTGGCCTAAAGCTAGGCCAGAGCGTCCGCACTATCAAACAATGCGTTGAAGCTGCGATAGAAGACCAAACAGTCATGACCAGCCTTATGGAAATCCGGCTGATTACCGGCAGCACTTCACTATTTAAAACACTAAAACAACAAACCACGCCGGATAAAATCTGGCCATCGGACCAATTTTTTGCCGCAAAAATGGAAGAGCAGCGACTGCGCTATGCTAAATTCCATGACACCGCTTACAACCTTGAACCCAACATCAAAGAAGGACCGGGAGGACTGCGCGACAGACATGTTATCGCCTGGGTATTTAAGCGCCATTACAATTCATCAACACTCAAGGAGCTGATTAAATACGGTTTTTTACCAGAATCCGAATATTTGGAATTGGTCTCCGCTCTTGAAATACTCTGGAGGATTCGTTACGCACTACATCTTTTAACCAACCGGTGCGAAGATCGGCTGATTTTCGATTACCAACGCGACCTCGCCCAGCAATTCGGCTTCAGCGTCGAGCATCAGGAATACAACCAGGATGTCGAACAGTTCATGCAGTTTTATTTCAAGACAGTGCTCGGACTTGAACGCCTCAATGAAATGCTGCTGCAATTATTCAATGAACGCTTTGTTTTTGGAGAAACCGCCTATCAACCCATTCCGCTTAACGATAAATTCGTCACCATCAATGGCTACCTGGAAGCCGTCGACGATACTCTTTTCGAGCGACACCCTATCGCCTTACTGGAACTCTTTCTGGTTCTGGAACAAAATTCATCGATCAAAGGCGTCAGAGCGACAACCATCCGCCTGATTCGTAAAAATGTCCACTTAATCGACGATGCGTTTCGCAAGAATAAAGCCGCCAACCGTCTTTTTATAGAAGCATTCCGCCAGCCGCGAGGCATTACCGATCAATTAAGGCGCATGAACCGCTACGGGGTTCTCGCAGCCTACATTCCTTGCTTTGCCAATATTGTCGCCCGCATGCAATATGATTTATTTCACATTTATACAGTCGATGAGCATACTCTTTTCGTTATCCGCAACTTGCGCCGTTTTGCCCTGGAAAAACACTTTGAAGAACTGCCTTTCTGCAATGATGTTTTCCTAATGATTGCAAAACCGGAATTACTGTATCTTGCCGGCTTGTTTCATGACATAGCTAAAGGCCGAAGCGGCGACCATTCCGCCATTGGCGAAGAAATTGCCAGAGAGTTCTGCACCCAACACGATCTTTCTCCACATGATACCAACCTGATCTGCTGGCTGGTGCGCAATCATTTGGTTATGTCGATGACCGCGCAACGAAAAGACATCAGCGACCCCGATGTCATTCATCAATTCGCCCAAACCGTAGGCAGCACCGAATACCTGAACCACTTATACCTACTGACAGTGGCCGACATTCGCGCCACCAACCCCGAACTATGGAATGCATGGAAAGACGCCCTGCTAAAAGAGCTTTATTCAGCGACCTACAGCACCCTGCGCAGAGGCTTGCAAAACCCCGTAACACTGGCGGATCGCCTGCTTGAGAACAAAAAAGAAGCAAAAGACGAACTGATTAAACTTGGCATATCCGAACCGGTCATTCTCAGATCCTGGCAACACGCCAGCGACGATTATTTTTTAAGATATTCGGCCGACGAGATAGCCTGGCATACCATTGCGATAGCCTCGTCCAAAGAAGAGGAACTGCCTCTGGTTCTGCTACGCCCGCAAACCCAACGCGGCAGCGCGGAAGTTTTTGTTTACACAAAAAATGAAGAAGCTATTTTTTCGTTAAGCACAGCCACATTGGATCAATTGGGACTCACTATTCTTGATGCCAGAATCATGACCACCACCGATGACTATGTGCTGAATAGTTTTCTGGTTCTTGAGCAGTCGGGAGACCCTATCAACGAACTATTCAGAGAAGTGCACATTTGCACCGTTCTTCGCAATAACTTGCTTCATCATGAAGTAAAAAAATATAAAAACATTCATCGCCAATCGAGACAGGCCAAACATTTCCCCATCCCTACCAGCATTCAATTTCACGTAGACCCTTTAAACAGGCACACAATCATTGAACTCATCACTACAGATCACGCCGGACTTCTATCGAAAATAGGCCGCGCATTTGTACAGAAAGACATTCATTTGCACAGCGCAAAAATAACGACGATAGGCAGCCGGGCAGAAGATATGTTTTATATTACAGATAACCAATCCCGCCCCATTACAGACCCGGACAAACAAGAGCGAATACGCGAAGAAATATTGAAAATGCTAGGCACGCCAGGCTAAAGCAAAACGCATGGAAGCTCAATTTGCGGCGGGCGATTTCACCCGAACATTTACCCTAAGCAACATCGCCCCACAATCAATATTTATGACTCCAGCGTTTTCTTAATAAACCGAACAAGCCATTCATGGCCGTTATTTTCAATATCGACATAACGCAGTCCAATTTTGCATTGATCGCTGGATAGTCGCCGCGAAAAAATCACATGGCACCGCGCTATTACTTTGGATGATTGACCATCCTCATCATCAGGCAAGCTCAGATCGACAATCACGGATACCGGCTTGCCGTCACGAACAAAACTCCCTCCCGGCGTAATCATGTTCCGTTGTTTCGTATTGCACTCAATACCTAACCCATCACTGGACACATCCACCGCAACCGCCTTAATGCGCACACCATCCTCGGTAGTAACAATAACAGAAGCCTGTACAGGAACCCTTTGATAAAGCCTTCTTTCCATCACCATCTATCTTCACTCAATCTTACTTAAAACTTAAAAATTCTAATCCAAAAAATTAATTATCCAACGCAACCGACGCTATTACCACCACACCAATATTGCAGCAGAGGCACAACTCCTGGAGCGGATATAGCTTTGATTAAATAATCGGCTCGCCCCGCGCAAGTTTGGGTAAGTTACCGTCCAAACCCATCGCACTACGCATCACCTTATTTTTGGCAGGCAAAATTCTCTCAGCCAAACCCAACCCCAGATTACGCAAAAATTTGACCGGCAAAACCTGATTACTGAATACCCGGTAAAAAACATCCATTACCGTCATCATTTTCAGGTTTTCATTACGGCGCATTTTTTCATAGCGCCTTAAAACCGCCAGATTACCCAGACCAAGACCTTGCTTGCTTGCCTCGATCAGAACCTCACCCAATGCCGCCGCATCCAACAAACCGATATTAACGCCCTGCCCCGCCAAAGGATTGATCATATGCGCCGCATCGCCAACCAAAACAACACCCGGCTTAACATAGCTTTGCGCATGCTGGCGCTTCAATGGAAAACTCGCCGCCCCCAAAATCGCATTAACCTTACCCAAATAGTCAGGAAAAGCTGCTGTCAATTCTTGCATCAAATCCGTATCGGACAATGCTTTCAATCGACAAACCTCATCCGGCGAGTTATACCAAACTATCGAACCGTAATGCCCGGTTAACGGCAAAAACGCCTGCGGCCCACTAGGCACGAAACGCTGCCAGGTTATATCCTGCTGCCCATAATCCGTTTCAATATAAATCACCAAGGCATGTTGCTTATAATCCCAACTGGTTACCCCCAAGCCTACCGTCTGCCTGACTCTGGACTGACCGCCATCGGCAGCAACCAACAATTGCGCCGATAAAATCCGACCATTACCCAACTCCAGCTCGGATGGTTTTCCAGCCGAATAATTGATTTTATCAATGGTAGCGGGGCACATCAGCTCGACATTGGCAAAATCCTGCAAACGATCCAATAACGCCAACTGAGTCACTCTGTTTTCAACGATATAACCCAATTCAGGATAATTAATATCGTCGCTGCAAAACTCAGTATCACCTGCGGTTTCCCAAACCCGCATCCTGCGGAACGGGCAAAGCCTGCGATTGACGACACCAGTCCAAGCACCCAAAGTTTCAAGTATGTTTTTTGACGCAATACTGAGCGCGGAAACCCTTAAATCATGCGGCTGATCGGAAGCAAAAGCTTCCGGCTGCGAGCTTTCTATCACCGCCACTTTTAGCGAACTCCCGCCAAGACTACAGGCAACAGCAGCCCCAACCATGCCCCCACCTACAATTACAACATCAAAATTTTCTTTCATAATCAACCGACCACATAATTAATGATTGCAATACCTCTTAGAAATTGAGTCCGTGCCGCAAAAAATCAAAGAGATATTCAATGCCATCAAAACGAAGCGGAAAGATACCACATCTATTTAAAGAATAAGCAAAAATACCTCCTGCTCAATATCGCAAAAGATCGCATTCAATCCGATGACTACAAACAATCCAGTAATTGCTTACTGATGCGGTTCTCAAAAGACCGCGTGACAGAATCGCCCGTCATCCGTATAATTAACTGGTTTTGCCGTATCGCAACCTCTGGTACAAACATCAGAACAGATACGGAACGAGGGTTCTTAAACCATAGGATAACAACCCTTTTGTAATATTTTTTAGAGGTGACAATGAGTCAAAGTACGCTACCGACCAGACAGGGTTTATATGATCCAAGCAATGAGCATGATGCATGCGGCGTGGGTTTTATCGTTCATATAAAAGGACAAAAAAGCCATGAAATTGTGCGTCAAGGTTTGGAATTACTTAAAAACCTGACCCACCGTGGCGCGGTCGGTGCCGACATACATGCGGGCGATGGCGCTGGCATTTTGATTCAAATGCCTGATGCTTTTTTGCGTGGAGAGTGCGACAAATTAAGCATATCCCTTCCGACAGCTGGCGATTATGCGGCAGGCATGGTGTTTTTGCCGCGCGACGCCGCCAATCGAAGCACTTGCGAAAAATTGCTAACCGAAATTATTGCTCGGGAAAAAGCCATACTACTGGGTTGGCGCGATGTTCCCGTCGATAATCAATCTTTAGGTGAATCGGTAAAACTGGTTGAACCGTTTATACGCCAGATTTTCATTGGCCGCGGCGAAGATTGCGCAGATCAGGACGCTTTCGAGCGCAAATTGTTTGTGATTCGCAAACAAGTTGAAAACGCCGTCCGCGACTTGAATCTCGACCATGGCCACGCTTTTTACATGCCCTCTTTATCATCACGTACCATCGTCTACAAAGGCATGTTGCTGGCCGATCAGGTCGGGTCGTTTTATGCGGACTTGAACGATGAGCGCATGGTCAGCGCCTTGGCGTTAGTACATCAGCGTTTTTCCACCAACACTTTCCCAACTTGGGATTTAGCGCATCCTTTCCGCCTGATCGCCCATAACGGCGAAATCAACACCTTGCGCGGCAATGTTAACGGAATGGCGGCACGCCGTCATTCCATAGCATCCAAAGTATTGGGCGATGACATGCACAAGTTGTGGCCGTTAATCAACGAAGAGCAATCGGATTCGGCCTGTTTCGACAATGCGCTTGAATTATTGGTAGCGGGCGGCTATTCGCTTGCCCACGCGATGATGTTGCTGATCCCCGAAGCATGGGCCGGCAACGAGTTAATGGATGAAAAACTGCGCGCGTTTTATGAATATAACGCCGCCCTGATGGAACCTTGGGATGGCCCAGCTGCCATCGCCTTTACCGATGGTCGTCAAATCGGCGCGACCCTTGATCGTAACGGCTTGCGTCCTGCACGCTACCTGGTTACCGATGACGATTTCGTGATCATGGCATCGGAAATGGGCGTATTGGAAGTCCCCCAACACAAAATCATCAAAAAATGGCGCTTGCAACCGGGCAAAATGCTATTGATCGATACCGAGCAAGGTCGGATTATTGATGACGCGGAATTGAAAAGCAATTTGGCAACCTGCCAGCCTTATTCAGAATGGCTGGCAAAAACACAAATCCTACTCGCCGATCTGCCGCCTGAAATTTCCGCAATGGCGCCGGACTCGCGCACTCTTCTGGACAGACAACAAGCGTTCGGTTATACCCGCGAAGATATTGAATTCATCCTGAAACCGATTGCGCAAACAGGACAGGAACCGATCAGTTCGATGGGCATCGATGCAGCGCTAGCGGTGTTATCGCAACGTTCGCGCATGCTTTACGATTATTTCAAACAAGGTTTTGCCCAAGTCACCAACCCGGCTATCGATCCTATTCGTGAAGAATTGGTTATGTCACTGGTTTCGCTGATCGGCCCGCGTCCCAATTTATTGGGCCTGGACGAAGGCGGCACTCACATGCGCCTGGAAGTCGAGCAGCCTATTTTGACCAATCAGGATTTGGAAAAAATTCGCCGCATTGAAACGCGCACCGGCGGCGTATTCAAGACCAAAACCCTGACGCTTTGCTATCCGTCCGATTTAGGCGCGAGCGGCATGGAAGCAGCGCTCGATAAATTGTGTCTTGCGGCAAAACAAGCTGTTGAAGATGGCAACAATATCTTGGCATTGTCAGACCGCGACCTGGATGTTGCACACATCGCGATCCCTGCGTTGCTGGCAACTTCAGCCGTGCATCACTACCTGACACGGGAAGGCCTGCGCACCAAAGTCGGCCTGGTTGTCGAAACCGGCGAAGCACGCGAAGTCCATCATTTCGCGCTGTTGGCTGCCTACGGTGCGGAAGCGGTTAACCCTTACTTGGCGTTTGACACTATCTCCGGATTGTCCAAAGACATCGCCGACCTCAGCGAATATGAAGCGCACAAACGTTATATCAAGGCTATTTCCAAAGGCCTGCTTAAAGTCATGTCCAAAATGGGCATTTCGACTTATCAGTCTTATTGCGGTGCGCAAATTTTCAATGCAATCGGCTTATCGGAACCTTTCCTGAACCGCTACTTCACCGGCACAACCAGCACGATCGAAGGCGCCGGTTTAGCGGAAATCAGCGAAGAAACCACTCGCCGTCACCGGATTGCTTTCGGCAATGCACCACTATACCGCGATGCCCTGGATATTGGTGGAGAATACGCCTACCGTTTACGCGGCGAAGCGCATACTTGGACACCTGCAACCATCAGCACCTTGCAACACGCGACACGTAGCAACAGCTACGAAAAATACGCTGAATTTTGCCGCTTGATCGACGAGCAAAGCGAATCCTTGCTGACCTTGCGCGGCTTGATGTCATTTAAGGAAGATGCAACGCCTGTACCGTTAGATGAAGTGGAATCGGCAGCCGACATCGTCAAGCGCTTTGCCACCGGCGCAATGTCGTTCGGCTCTATTTCCTACGAAGCGCATACTAACCTAGCTATTGCGATGAACCGCATCGGCGGCAAATCCAATACCGGCGAAGGCGGAGAACTTCCTGAGCGCTTCAAGCCTTTACCTAACGGCGACTCGATGCGCTCGGCGATCAAGCAAGTCGCTTCCGGCCGCTTTGGCGTGACCACCGAATATCTGGTCAATGCCGACGACATCCAAATCAAAATCAGCCAAGGCGCAAAACCCGGTGAAGGCGGACAGCTGCCCGGCCATAAAGTCGATGCGGTTATCGCCAGAGTGCGGCATTCAACGCGCGGCGTAGGTCTGATTTCGCCTCCTCCGCACCATGATATTTATTCGATTGAAGATTTGGCGCAGCTGATTCATGACTTGAAAAACGTCAATCCTGAAGCGCGAATCAGCGTCAAACTGGTATCGGAAGTCGGCGTCGGCACCGTTGCGGCTGGAGTTTCCAAAGCCCATGCCGATCATGTCACTATTTCCGGCTATGACGGCGGCACCGGCGCAAGCCCGATGACTTCAATCAAACACGCCGGTTTGCCGTGGGAAATCGGCTTGGCCGAAACCCATCAAACACTGGTATTGAACAAACTACGCGGACGCATTGCAGTACAAGTTGACGGCGGCCTGCGCACAGGACGCGACGTGGTCATCGGCGCGTTATTGGGTGCGGATGAATTCGGTTTTGCCACTGCGCCGTTGATCGTGTCAGGTTGTTTAATGATGCGCAAATGCCATTTGAACACCTGCCCTGTCGGCGTAGCGACGCAAGACCCTGAACTGCGCAAACGTTTTACCGGACAACCTGAGCATGTGGTTAACTATTTCTTCATGGTCGCGGAAGACGTGCGTCAGTGGATGGCGAAACTGGGCTTCCGTACTGTCAACGAAATGATTGGCCGCTCGGACAAGCTGGACATGCAGCGCTCAATCAATCATTGGAAAACACAAGGACTGGACTACAGCCGCGTTTTCTATAAACCCGAAGTTGACGGCAGCACGGCTATTTACAACCAGGAAAGCCAAGACCACGGTTTGGATCAAGCACTGGACCATACTTTGATTGCCCAAGCTCAACCTGCGCTGCAAAACGGACAAGCGGTAGTTATCGATACGCCTATCCACAACATTAACCGCACTTTCGGCGCGATGTTGTCAGGTGAAGTCGCCAAACGTTACGGTCACAAAGGTTTGCCTGACGACACCATTGCGATTCGCGTCAAGGGTACGGCCGGACAAAGCTTTGGCGCGTTTTTGGCGCAAGGCGTCAGCATCGAGCTTGAAGGCGAAGGCAATGATTATGTAGGTAAAGGCATGAGCGGTGGTCGTATCGCCATTTACCAGCCTAAAGATTGTCCAATTACGCCGGCGGAAAATATTATCGTCGGCAACACCGTATTGTACGGTGCTGTCAGCGGCGAATGTTATTTCAGCGGCGTTGCCGGCGAACGTTTTGCAGTGCGCAACTCAGGCGCTGTCGCCGTAGTCGAAGGCGTGGGCGATCATGGTTGCGAATATATGACCGGTGGCGTTGTCGTTGTACTTGGACAAACCGGCCGCAACTTTGCAGCGGGCATGTCAGGCGGTGTCGCTTATGTACTGGATGAAGACCGCAGCTTTGAAAAACGTTGCAACTTGGCAATGGTCGAGCTCGAACCGATTCCAGTGGAAGACGATACGCTGGAAGCCATTGCACACCAAGGCGGCGACCTGGAAACTCATGGCCGGGTTCACATCATGTCCGATATGACCCGTTATGATGCGCAACGCCTAAAGCATTTCATTGAAAATCATAAGCGTTATACCAACAGCGCAAGAGCGCAACATATCCTGGATAATTGGCAGGATTATTTGCCCCGCTTTGTCAAAGTCATGCCGGTCGATTACCGTGAAGCACTCAAGCAAATTCAGGCCGAACAAGCATCCGCAGCTGCATAATCGTTGCGAAACTATCTAAGTAGAAGGTATTAAAAATGGGTAAACCAACCGGGTTTATGGAACTGCCGCGCACTGAGCGGCACTATGCGTCGCCAAGCGACCGTATCCAGCATTATCGCGAATTTACGCTATCTCCCAGCGACGCCGAAGTGGCTGAGCAGGGCTCAAGATGCATGGATTGCGGCATCCCTTTTTGTCATCAAGCCTGCCCTGTCAACAATATTATTCCTGATTGGAATGATGGTGTTTATCGAGGCGATTGGCAGCAGGCACTGGAAGTTTTGCACAGCACCAACAACTTCCCTGAATTTACCGGGCGCATTTGCCCGGCCCCCTGCGAAGCCGCTTGCACATTGAATTTGCAAGATCAACCGGTAACTATTAAGTCGATAGAATGCGCGATTATCGACAAAGGCTGGGCGATGGGCTGGGTAAAACCGCAAATTCCGGAAAAACGTAGCGGAAAACGCGTCGCAGTAATCGGCTCAGGACCTTCGGGATTGGCCTGCGCTCAACAGCTAGCGCGTGCCGGGCACGAAGTCACTGTCTATGAAAAAAATGACCGTATCGGCGGCTTATTGCGCTACGGCATTCCCGATTTCAAGATGGAAAAGCACTTGATCGACCGCCGCATTGCGCAAATGCAGGCCGAGGGAGTCAGATTCAGGCCCAATAGCCACATCGGCACCGATATTTCCGCGCAAAAAATCCTCGCAGAGTACGATGCAGTGGTTTTAGCAGTCGGTTCCGAAAAACCGCGCGACTTGGAAGTTCCCGGACGTAACGAGTATCAAGGCGTCTATTTTGCAATGGATTTCTTGCGCCAACAAAACAAGCGTAACGCGGGCGACATCATCCCAGAAGAAGAGATCATTACCGCAACGGATAAACGCGTTGTAGTCATCGGCGGCGGCGATACCGGTTCCGATTGCATCGGCACGTCAATCCGTCAGGGCGCCGCCTCTGTGGTTCAGCTTGAAATTTTGCCGCAACCGCCTGAAAAAGAGAATAAATTGCTGACTTGGCCGCTGTGGCCCAACAAACTGCGCACTACTTCTTCACATGATGAAGGCATCAAACAACGTTACTTCAGCGTTAACACCCAAAGCGTTACCGGCAAAGATGGGAAAATAACCCATCTGAACGTGGTAGAAGTGGAATGGAAACAAGAAGGCGGACAATGGAAAATGAGCGAAAAGCCGGACAGTGCTTTCACTCTGGAAGCCGATATTGTGTTTCTAGCAATGGGCTTTGTTCATCCGGTACACGAAGGCTTGTTAAAAGAGCTGGGTGTGGAACTGGAACGCAACAATATCAAAGCCACCGATAAGCAGTATCGCACTTCGGTCGATAAAGTGTTTGCCGCAGGCGATGGAAGGCGCGGGCAATCGTTGGTGGTTTGGGCGATTCGTGAAGGCAGGCAAGCTGCCAGAGCGGTGGATGAGTTCCTGATGGGCTCATCGGAACTGCCGCGCTAATAAGCACAAAAAACGCTTTAGCGGCAATCGCCGCTAAAGCGCCTTGGATTTCATTTTTGAACACCGCTTACATTGATAAACAGTAATCAACTTCCCCTGTTTCACATCAAACTGCTTTTCCTTTAAAACTTCCCACTTATGAAAGCCGCTACGGCATAAGGTATTGCCTTTATGCCGTTCTGATATTTTGGGACGTTTAAATTGAACCACATCACCCATGATTTTCCTCCGGACCAAATAAATGCGGGTGGACAATAAAATTAAAGACTAAGATCAACCCAAGTTTAAATCTTGATAATTGTGTTGCTATAGAGAGCTACTAAAGGATCGTGGGTCATTGAACGCATCGGCTCTACGAGCGCCTGAGCCACAAGTATGCGATCGAACGGATCTTGATGATGCAAAGGCGGTTCTTCGACGGCAATCGCATGTTCCGCCTCAACAGCTAGGAAGCGATAACCGGATTCTTGAAAATAGCGCATTGCGTCTTGACTGGAAACAGGCAATCGCCTCGCCCTAGCGAATGCTTAATCGCAATTTCCCAGATATTCGCCGCACTGACCCAAACATTCGTTTTAGGTGATGCAATTAAATCGCGCGCCCTTTGCGGCAGTTTTGGATTATCCGTGATAGCCCATAGTGCAACATGAGTATCCAGCAGCAAATTCAAGGCTGCATCTCCCCCATAAATAACCGAGCCACTTCGTCATTATGTGTATCGATACTATCCGGCACCACGAACAAGCCTTTTGCTACACCAATCCGCTTTCCGGATGGCGCAGTATCTAGCGGAACAAGTTTCGCAACTGGACGGCCATTCCGAGCAATCACGATTTCACGCTCGTGCCCTTGCTCAATGGCCTCTACCAAGCGGGATAGAGAGGATTTCGCTTCTAACATATTTACAGTTTGCATGACATTCTCCATAGAAACACTTAGCCTAGGCTGGCTAAGCGCGCAAATCAAGCATGAAACCTCATTACTCCCTTATAAAAACGCATTCAATTGGCTTTAACACTCCATGAAAGTCAAAAAAATCGCCTTATAATCATCCAATCGGTTATCCCAAAGCCGCACTATTTCTTGACGATGGTATTCCACGCCGCAAGCCAAGCTTGCGATTGATAAAAATCGGCTTTCCGGTCAAAAAAGCCGGTCAGCACCAGTCTCAAAATATTTTCAATAATGCCGAAGAACTCGGCATAACCTAGTTGCGGGGTGATACTGCGAAGTTCGCCTGCCTTGACGCCGGCCTCAATAATCCTGATGATTTTTATAAAGGGCGTAGATTCATGTCGCGGTTTTGCGTCCGGCAAAAACTCATTGACGTTCACAATCAGCAAGAATTGCATCACATCCGGCGCTTCGTCCGTTAACTTGAATAACAAATCGACGATGCCTCGTAATTGCTCGGATGGTTTTTCGTTTTTACGCTTTATGTCATCAATGGAGACATTTAAGCTATCGAGAATATTTGCATGCAACTGCGCTGCAAGCATCTGTTTGGTTTTGAAGTGCTGATAAATTGTAGCAGTGGTTTTTATACCGGCCGCGTCTTTAATATCGATTAGCGAGGTATTGAAATAACCTTTTTCGACAAACAACTTCAAGGCTGCCAACAATATCTCATCCTGCACTTCAGATTGTGTCTGAATATCTTCTATTTCCTGATCCATGTTCTTCTTTCACAGCTGATTCAATGCGCTGTATTTGTATGTGAGTTGAAATTCAAATGCTCTACACGGCGTAGACTCATAAGTATAAGAATTTATTTTGCGTCCAATACCGCCAGCGCTGCCCTTAAGTAATTGATCATAGACCATAAAGTTAATATGGCCGCAATATATAACAAGCTGTAGCCGCAATAATTTATCGGTATGCCCAGTAAATCGTCACGATATAACAACATGCCTATCGCCAGCATTTGCGCAGTGGTTTTCCATTTACCCAATTGGGAAACTTTAACATGCGCGCGCTGACCGATTTCCGCCATCCATTCCCTAAGCGAGGCGATGGTGATTTCCCTACCGATAATGATTGCGGCGGGAATAGCCAAATAGGGACTGGCTTGTTGCTGAACGATCAGCACCAAAACTATAGCCACCATTAGTTTATCCGCCACCGGATCCAAAAACGCGCCAAACGGCGTTTCCAATTGCATTTTTCTGGCCAGATAGCCATCCAACCAGTCAGTAATTCCTGCCGCTAAAAAAATCAACATGCAAGCAACATTGGAATATGCCCAAGGCAGATAAAAAACCACGGTTAATAACGGGATTAACGCGATCCTTAACAGCGTGAGATTTGTCGGTATGTTAAATTCAATTATCATCTTGATGATGAAATAGTTCGTAAATCCGTTGTGCCAATTGACGGCTTATGCCATCCACACTGCAAAGTGCATCCACGCCAGCCTGTGAAATGCCTTGCAGCCCCCCAAATTGTTTCAATAAAGTCTGCCGCCGTTTAGGCCCCAACCCTGGAATGACTTCCAAAGCCGATTGTTTTTTAGCCTTGCCCCGGCGCTGCCGATGCCCTGTTATCGCAAACCGGTGCGCCTCATCGCGAATATGCTGAATCAACAATAATCCACTGGCTCCCGGCTTTATATCTATTGGCAGATCCCGCTCCACCAGAATCAGCTTTTCCATGCCCGGTTTTCTGTCCGGCCCTTTGGAAACACCGACTATCATAACATTGTTTATGTCTAATTCCGCCAATGCCTTTTGCGCTTCATGCACTTGGCCTTTACCGCCGTCTATAAACAATATATCCGGCGCTGTATGTTCACCTTGTTTTAGGCGTTTGAACCGCCTGAACACCGCCTGATGTATCGCCGCATAATCATCGCCACCGGTTATGCCTTCGATATTAAACCGGCGATAGGCTGATTTTACCGGCCCTTCCCGGTCGAAAACAACACAGGAGGCAACGGTTTGCTCGCCCTGGGTGTGACTAATATCGAAGCATTCCAAACGTTTCGGCAGCTCCTTGCAGCCCAACTCTTCCTGCAAACTGAGAAAACGTGCATAAATCCCCTGCTTATCGGATAACTTGCTCATTAGTGAGTTTTCGGCGTTGGTGCAGGTCATTTGCAGCCATTTTAAACGCTCGCCCCTGACATTGTGGGAAATAGCCACCGCATGCTTTGCCTGGGCCGCCAACACTTCCATTAATAAATCGACTTCTTCCGGCTGATGACTGACGATCAATTCATGTGGCGTTTGTTTGTCCAAATAATATTGTGGGATAAAGGCCTGGATGATAGCAGCCGGATCATGCTCATCGGTTATCTTGGGGAAAAACACCTTGCTGCCCAAATGCTGCCCGTTGCGGATAAAAAACACCTGTACGCAAGCCACTCCGGCTTTGGTCGCGCAGGCGATAACATCGACATCGCCCCGTTCGCCGAGCACGAAATGTTTTTCCAGCACCGAACGCAATTTCACGATCTGATCCCTAAAACCGGCGGCCTGCTCATATTCAAGTTTAGCCGACGCGTCTTCCATATTAACAATCAACTGATCAATCAGTAGACCGCCCTTGCCTTCCAGGAACAAAATCGTATTCTCAACATTCTTCGCATAAGCGGCTTTATCGATTAAGCCCACGCACGGCGCAGTACAACGCTCTATCTGATGTTGCAAGCAAGGCCGGGAACGGTTGTTGTAGATGGAATCATCGCACGGCCTGACCTGGAAAATCCGTTGCAGCAGCTTAAGGCTTTCCTTGATCGCGCCGATGCTGGGATAAGGGCCGAAATATCTCCCTTTTTTTCTTTTTGCCCCACGGTGCAAAGTGATCTGGGGAAAATCATGTTCAGTGGATAAAAAGATATAAGGATAAGATCTATCATCCCTTAAACAGATATTGTACTGGGGTTTATGGCGCTTGATTTGCTGACATTCCAACAATAGCGCCTCACCTTCGGTATGGGTCACAGTAACTTCAATGCCCGCAATCTTGGGCACCATCCTGTGCTGCTTGGTCGAGGCGGTCGGCTTTCTAAAATAACTGGAAACGCGATTTTTAAGGTTCTTGGCCTTGCCGATATAAATAATCTCGCCCTGATCATTCAGCATCTTATAAATGCCGGGACGGGTGGTCAGATTCTTTAAAAACGCTTTTACGTCAAAACTGTTGTCTGGTAAGTCTGGGTTCACGCTTTATCCTGATAGCATTCGGACAATACGATAAATTCACTATGCAAAGGTACGCCTTAAAATGACGGCTTGTTTGCCATCGCCACGATATTCGATGTTTTCGCTTACTTGCCGTAACCCGGCAATTGCCATGGCTCTTGAATATCTAACGGCTAAATGTGCCATTTGCTTAACATTCCTATTTTAACTTTATGTCTATAATCATAACATTAGCAACATGCTTTTACTTACATACAACGAGCATTTTACTTACGCAAATGTAAGTGACTACTTACATTTACATGTGTTAGATTCAAATTTTAATACTGAAAAGAGAATATGGCGTAAGCAAGCAGCCATGCCCACCTTTTATTTAATTTATCGGAGACTATCTAAATGAAAGAAGCAAAGATAACCCCATTGACAGTTCAGCAATACGCAGAAATCTCCGAAAATATTTACGATGAAGTTGAGAGAGTCGACTACGCAGGAATGATTGCGGCCAAATGCGTTAAGCATCCTGAATACGGCGATATCATTCTTGTTTCATCTACTGACGGCGGCTGCTTAATGATTCATTTTTAATTGCGGATTGAAGAGATAGCTACAAAAATGAAATATTGAACCTTTAGTTTATTAAACCGCTTTTAACTTACCGGCACCGAAAAAAAGACACGAAGCTTTTTTCTTCGTGTCCTCATAATGCATTTATCCAGGTTGATTTGACACTTTAAATCACACTATATCAGCCAAGTTCCCTTTGGTTTCGAGCCACACTTTCCTATCCTGCGAACGTTTTTTAGCCAACAATAAATCAAGCTGACCGTTGGTGTCGTCATCTTCGGCTACCGTTAATTGGACCAGTCTGCGGGTATCCGGATTCATGGTGGTTTCCCGGAGCTGGCTAGGATTCATCTCGCCCAAACCTTTAAAACGCTGGACATTGATTTGGCCTTTGAGTTTTTCGGCGGCAATACGATCCAGCACGCCTTGGCGTTCAGCCTCATCCAGCGCGTAAAACACCCGCTTGCCGACGTCGATCCGATACAACGGCGGCATCGCGACAAAAACGTGTCCGGCTTCCACCAACGCTTTGAAATGCTGATAAAACAAAGCACAGATCAAGGTAGCGATATGATTGCCGTCGGAATCGGCATCGGCCAGGATGCAGACCTTACCGTAACGCAGGTTCTGCAAATCCGAAGAACCCGGTTCTATGCCCAAAGCCACGGCAATATCGTGAACTTCCTGCGACGCCATCACCTGATTGGATTCGACTTCCCAAGTGTTCAAAATCTTGCCGCGCAACGGCATGATCGCCTGAAAATCCCGCTCCCGCGCCTGTTTGGCCGAGCCGCCGGCCGAGTCCCCTTCGACCAGGAACAATTCGGTCCGGCCTATATCCTGCGCCGAACAATCCGCCAACTTGCCCGGCAAGGCAGGACCCGAAGTGATTTTTTTGCGGATGATTTTTTTATTGGAACGCAGCCGTTTTTGCGCGCTGGAAATAATGATTTCGGCGATTTTCTCGCCTTCGGCAGGATTCTGGTTTAACCATAAACTAAAGCTGTCTTTCGCCACGCCGGACACAAAAGCCACACATTCGCGGGAGCTGAGCCGTTCTTTGGTTTGTCCTGAAAACTGCGGATCTTCCAGTTTGACCGACAATACGAAATGGCAATTTTCCCAGACATCTTCCGGTGCGACTTTAACGCCGCGCGGCAGGATATTCCTGATGTCGCAGAACTCGCGCATCGCTTCGGTCAGCCCTGCCCGCAGACCGTTAACGTGGGTTCCGCCTTGTGCAGTCGGCACCAGGTTAACGTAACTTTCGGCCAACACTTCCGCCGGATTTTCAATCGCCCAGACGATACCCCACTCAACCGCTTCATGATTTGCGGCCATGCTGCCCATGAACGGCTGTTCCGGAAAATAGTCAATATCGCCGATGCGGTCGAGCAGATACTCTTTCAGGCCGTCCTGATAGCACCAAACATACTCTTCGTCGGTTTGATCGACTTTCAGGGATATTTTCAAGCCCGGACATAAAACCGCCTTGGCACGCAGCACGTGCTTAAGCTTTACTACCGATACTTTATTGGAATCGAAATATTTTTCGTTCGGCCAAAATCGAACCGTCGTTCCGGTATTATTCTTACCGACTGTGCCTATTTCGGTCAGCTCAGACTGTTTTTCGCCATCGGCGAACTCCATCCGGTAAACCTTAGCATTCCTTTTAACTTCCACTTCCAGCTTTGCCGACAACGCGTTAACGACCGAAACGCCGACGCCATGCAAGCCGCCGGAAAACTGGTAATTCTTATTGGAAAACTTTCCGCCCGCATGCAGCTGGGTCAAAATCACCTCGACGCCGGGAATGCCTTGTTCCGGATGAATATCGACCGGCATGCCCCGGCCATTATCGCTAACCAGCACCGAGCCGTCTTTATACAAAACCACATCAATTGCTGTCGCATGACCGGCCATTGCCTCATCGACACTATTATCAACCACTTCCTGCACCAAATGATTCGGCCGGGTAGTGTCCGTATACATGCCGGGACGCTTTCGCACCGGCTCCAATCCGCTTAAAACCTCAATCGCCGCCGCGTTATATTCGTTACTCATACTTCCTAATCACTCACAATTCAATTTCATATATAATGCTGGGTTCAGCTATACATCGTATCATTAAAAATATTTTTATCTCATGCCGAAAAAGAAAACCGCGACTTTATTTGAAGATTCACTGGCAGAACTTGAACAGTTGGTCAGCCAGCTTGAGCAAGGCGATATTTCGCTTGAAGAATCGTTAAAGTCATTTGAGCGCGGGGTTAACTTGACCCGCACCTGTCAAAAAGCCCTGCAAGAGGCCGAGCAGAAAGTTCAAATTCTAATTGAAAAAAACGGCACTCAAACCCTGGAGCCATTTACCGATGAGTAATGCGTTAAAAGACTATCTTGATTTTTGTCAAAACCGCGTAGAAAGAGCTTTGGACGCTCGCCTGCCAGCTGACAACATACTGCCGCAAAAACTGCATCAGGCGATGCGCTACAGCACATTGGATGGCGGCAAACGGATGCGCCCGATGCTGACCTATTGCACCGGAAAAGTCTTGGGCATAGCGCCGGAAGCCTTGGACGGCCCGGCTTGCGCGGTGGAATTCATCCACGTTTATTCATTGATACATGACGATCTGCCGGCGATGGACGACGACGAGCTCAGACGCGGCAAAGCCACCTGCCATGTCGCTTTCGATGAAGCGACCGCTATTTTAACCGGCGACGCGCTGCAAGCCTTGGCTTTTGAAACGCTGGCCAATGACCCCAGCATCACCGCAACGCCGGAAAACCGGTTAAAAATGATTTCCGTGTTAACCAAAGCCAGCGGCTCCCAAGGCATGGTAGGCGGCCAGGCAATCGACTTAGGATCGGTAGGAACAAGCTTGACCCTGCCGGAACTGGAAAACATGCATATTCATAAAACCGGCGCGTTGATTCGTGCCAGCGTCAATATGGCGACTTTGGCAAAAGCGGATGTAAACCCGGATATTGCGAAAAAACTGGATAACTATGCCAAATGCATCGGCTTATCGTTCCAGGTTAAGGACGACATTCTCGACGAAGAAAGCGACACCGCAACCTTGGGTAAAACTCAAGGCAAAGACAAAGACAACAACAAACCCACCTACCCTGCTCTTTTAGGTATGGCCGGAGCCAAACAAAAAGCCCAGGAGCTGCATGAGCAAGCGCTGGATAACCTGAGTGTTTTCGGCTGCGAAGCCGATTTACTGCGGGATTTATCGCTTTATATTATTCAGCGGGATCATTAAAACTAAAGGGTTTTTACCGCGAAGACGGCATGATTGCCGAGAACATGGAAGACACGAAATGATTGCCTTGGCTTTTTTCGTAAACTTCGTGTTCTTTGTGACTTACTGACTTACAGCGGCGAAAAATAGCTTGTTGCTGACAGATTATCCGCCGTAGATACTCTGTTCAAAGTCAACTCCAATTCGTTGATTTTTGCCTATCCGGCAGATGCCGGGATTGCATAAAAACGGGTGTTGTCAAAAGGCTTGTCGTGTTTCAACATGCCATGGATAGCATGAA
>Ga0208789_1000296_pt1 | contig 57357 bp, 37 predicted proteins | sample Methanotroph_Enr_FD_187368 | JGI IMG/M metagenome (GOLD analysis project Ga0208789, IMG submission 187368) | Enriched soil microbial communities from Old Woman Creek wetland in Ohio, USA - Methanotroph_Enrichment_5 (SPAdes) (version 2) | ecosystem: Environmental > Terrestrial > Soil > Wetlands... | reverse complement strand
TACGAGAGGATGTAAATCCTTTTTGCTTTCAAAGACCAAAAAATAGGATTAAAAGTTACTTTAACGGGGTAAAACCCTTATTAATTTACATATGAAAAAACTGACTCTTATTCTCTTCTATATATTTTTCGTTATTGGATTTACCTTTGCCCAAACAATAACTGTTTCCGGAATCGTTGTGGATGAACAGGGAGAGCCGATTATCGGAGCAACTGTTTCGCCGAAAGAAAACAAACAGATTGGAACTGTTACGAATATGGAGGGCAAGTTTTCTTTGAAAATCGCAGTTCAATATAAATCTATTGTATTTTCTTATGTGGGAATGAAACCCCAGGAATTGGCCGTTAAACCGGTGATGAACGTGAAATTGTTGCCAGATAACCAACAGTTGGAAGAGGTTGTAGTAACCGGAATGGTAAAGGTTGATAAACGCCTGTTTACGGGTGCCACCGACAAATTGGATGCAGCTAAAACCAAGATTGATGGTATTACCGATGTGAGTCGTGCGTTGGAAGGACGATCTGCCGGGGTATCGGTGCAAAATGTTTCCGGAACTTTTGGAACAGCTCCAAAAATTCGTGTGCGTGGCGCCACTTCCATTTACGGTAACTCCAAACCGCTGTGGGTAGTGGATGGAGTGGTGGTGGAAGATGCTATTGATGTTTCGAGTGACGATTTATCCTCCGGTAATGCCGAAACGCTTATTTCTTCAGCAATTGCCGGTATTAATGCTGATGATATAGAAAGTTTCCAGATTCTGAAAGACGGTTCGGCTACTTCCATTTACGGTGCACGTGCCATGGCCGGTGTGGTGGTAATAACCACAAAAAAAGGTAAAGCCGGAGTCAGTAAAATCAATTACACCGGTGAATTTACTTCACGGTTGGTTCCAAGCTATTCGGACTTTAATATTTCCAATTCCCAACAACAAATGGGAATTTATCAGGAAATGGAGCGAAAAGGCTGGTTGGAATTCGCTACGTTGGCCGGAGCATCCAACAGTGGTGTGTATGGAAAAATGTATCAACTGATAAACCGGTATGAAAATGGTGGTTATGGGATAGTAAATTCAACACCTGCAAAAAATGCTTATTTGCAACAAGCTGAATTCAGGAATACGGATTGGTTTAATATGTTGTTTAATCAGAACTTAACACAGAATCATGCCGTTAGTATTTCTACCGGAACAGAAAAGGCAAAGTTTTATGTGTCGTTGTCGGTGTTTGATGATCCCGGCTGGACAAAAGCAAGCGAGGTGCAGCGCTATACTGCAAATGCGAATGGAGCTTTTCAATTATCAAATAAATTGACTCTTAATTTGTTGACAAATGGTTCTTACAGGAAGCAAAAAGCACCGGGTACATTGAGTCAGGATGTGGATGTGGTGAGTGGTGAAGTGAAACGGGAATTTGACATCAACCCGTACAGTTATGCGTTGAATACTTCGCGCACGTTAGATCCAAACACTTATTACCGAAGGAATTATGCTGCTTTCAATATATTCGATGAATTGGATAACAATTATATCGATTTGAATATAGCAGACTTAAAGTTTCAGGGAGAGCTTAACTGGAAGATACTTCCGGGGCTTGAAGCAGGTTTTCTGGCTTCAATAAAATACCAGGCTTCTACGCAAGAGCACAATATTAAAGACCAATCCAATCAGGCTGAGGCATATCGTGCGGGTATTTCTCCACCCGATGCAACCATCAGGGAGAAGAACCCGTTATTATACACTAATCCAGATGCACCGGGCGAACTCCCCATATCGATACTTCCTGTAGGCGGCATTTATGACATGACGGCCTATTCCATGCTGAGTGTTGATGCACGTGCTACATTATTGTATAACAAAACAATCAATAACATCCATATTTTAAATTTCTTTGGTGGGATGGAAACCGGATCTGCCGATCGTAATAAAGAGTGGTCTCGTGGTTGGGGCTATCAGTATGACAACGGAGGTGTCCCGTTTTTCGATTTTAATGTTTTTAAACAAGGAAAAGAAGAAGGGGCTGATTATTATTCTAATGCTTCTACTCGTACCCGCGATGTAGCGTTTTTTAGTTCGGCAACTTATTCTTACAAAGGTCGCTATACAGTGAATGGAACGGGACGTTACGAAGGTTCTAATAAACTTGGGAAATCTCCGAAAGCCCGCTGGTTGCCAACGTGGAATATCTCCGGGGCGTGGAATGCTCACGAGGAAAAATGGTTTAAAGATGTTTTTGACCCTACACTTTCGCATGCCACGCTCAAAGCTTCCTACTCGTTAACAGCTGACAGAGGTCCAAGTTTCGTGACTAACTCGCGAGTAATTTACAAATCAAAAAGTCAGTGGCGACCAACTGCCGATGTGGCTGAGTCAAGCATTTTTATTGGTGAATACTATAAGGATGAAATTATTAGCGGATTGGAAAATAGTGAGCTTACTTACGAAAAAAAGCATGAGTTGAACTTCGGAACAAGTTTAGGTTTTTTGAATAACAGAATAAATCTGGAGGCCGATTACTATACGCGCCGTAACTTCGATTTGATTGGTTTGACGTTTACTACAGGAGCTGGCGGCGATATAGAGAAATATGCCAATGTGGCATCTATGAAATCGAGTGGCGTAGAGTTGTCTCTGTCTACCAAGAATATAGTTTCAAAAGATTTTAGCTGGACTACCGATTTTATTTTTTCCAATGCCGTAAATAAAATTACCGATTTGAAATCGCGTTCTAACGTTCTCCAGCTTATTTCGGGCAATGGTTTTGCTATTCAGGGTTATCCGGTAAGGGCTTTGTTTTCCATTCCGTTCGCAGGGCTTAACGAAGAAGGTCTACCCACGTTTATGAACGAGGATGGGGAGAAAACAGTTACTGATATTGACTTTCAGGAATTTGAAAAACTTGGTTTTTTGAAATACGAAGGTCCAACAGATCCCACAATTACCGGGAGTTTGGGTAATTCATTCACATATAAAGGTTTTTCGTTGAACGCATTTGTAACGTATTCGTTTGGGAATAAAGTGAGGTTGGATCCGGTTTTTAATGATAACTATTCCGATTTGAGTTCTATGCCCAAAGAGTTTAAAAACCGTTGGGTTTTACCCGGAGATGAGTTATATACAACCATTCCGGTTATTGCCAGCCGTGTTCAGGAAAGAGCCTATGGCAGATCGTTGGCAAATGCTTACAATGCCTATAATTACTCAACGGAACGAATTGCCGTTGGCGGTTTTGTCAGGTTGAAAGAGGTTTCATTGGCATATAATGTTCCCAAAAAATGGTTTGGCGCGTTGAATATCAGTACGCTTCAGCTTAAAGTGCAGGCAACTAATTTGTTTCTGTTGTATTCCGATAGAAAGTTAAACGGACAGGATCCTGAATTCTTTAATACAGGTGGTGTGGCATCGCCAATGCCTAAACAATTTACATTTACCTTGAGATTGGGAATCTAAAATAATTCACAATTAATAATTCACAATTAATAATTGGCTGATTTGCTCGAATATGAATAAAATTATAAAGTTGTTTTTTTGTTTAATAGTAGTTTTACTAACTACTTCTTGCGACGATTTTTTGAGTACGTTGCCGGATAATCGTACCCAGATGGATAATGCGACAAAAATTTCGCAATTATTGGTTTCGGCTTATCCTTCGGCTAATTATGCTACATTAGCCGAGCTTAGTTCAGATAATTTTGTGGATAATAACTCCATACTTCCTGTTATTCTCTCTGGTTTCGAGCAAATGGACGATCAGATTTATGCATGGGAAGATGCTACAACTTCTACTCAAGAAGACAGTCCTTCGTTTGTGTGGGGCAAATGTTACTCGGCTATTGCTGCTGCTAACCACGCTTTGGCGGCTATTGAGCAATTACAGGTTACAGACTCTACGTTAGATTTGAGTGCACAAAAAGGCGAAGCATTGATATGCCGGGCTTATGGTCATTTTATTTTGGTGAATATGTTTTCGCAGGCCTATAAAGATGATGCTGCCAGTGCATTGGATATGGGCGTTCCTTATGTGACAGAACCTGAAACGGTTGTTCAGGGAACTTATACGCGTGACAAAGTAACTTCAGTGTATCAGAAAATCCAAAAAGACCTGGAAGATGGTTTGAATTTAGTATCAGATCAGAATTATAAAGTTCCAAAATATCATTTTAACCGACAAGCTGCCTGTGCATTCGCTGCCCGCTTCTTTTTGTATAAACGTGATTATCAAAAAGTTTTATTGTATGCAAACGAGGTATTGGGTGCAGATCCAACTACATTTATGAGAGACTGGACAGGATATTTTGGCAGTTCGGCTGAAATTGGTTACAATTATATAAACACTAAATTACTGTGCAATTTATTGATTCTGCCAACGTCATCTCTGTTCAGCCGAAACTTTGGAACACGCTATGGACACAATGGAGAAGCAATGTATGGTTGTCTGTATGGATCAGGACCTACATGGACCGGCTCGCTTCCTTGTTTTGACGGCAAATTGTATATTTCCGTAAAACAGGATTATGGCGTTTTTTACCCCAAGTGCGACGAAATGTTTGAATATACCGATAAAGTGGCGGGTATAGGATATACCCATGTAACCCGAGCCGAGTTCACGGTGGAAGAAACATTACTTTGCAGAGCCGAAGCATTGGTTTATCTGAACCGGATTCCTGAGGCGGTGACCGATCTTCAGGTGTGGAATAAATCACATTTAGCACCTACTGTATTGACTGATAGTGTAATAAAGAGTTTCTATAAATCGAATAAACCGCTGTTCGTCAAAAAACTAAATGCAAGTAAAATGAGTTCGAAGTTCATTGTTTCTGCTGCACAAGAACCATTTATTCACTGCATTCTTCATTTTCGGCGTATCGAAACTATTTTCGATGGTTATCGTTGGTTCGATTTAAAACGGTATGGAATTGAAATTACACATGCAATTGGCCGAAGCCGTGTAGAAACACTCACATATAATGATCCTCGGCGTGCTATTCAGTTGCCGCAGGAGGTGGTCAGTGCCGGAATGACTCCGAATCCAAAGCTTGCAAGCCCGATTGACAAAAGTACATACTTTTTGCTTCAACAGCCGGCCGATAATTGATTGGTCATTCTAAGGTATTTATATTGACAATTATTTATTCAATTTATTTCAGAATAAAAGACTTTATGAAAAAACTAATAACTAAAATACTGATTCTGTGCTTGATGCCTGCGTTTGTGAATTCTTGTTCGCAAGATGAAGAACTTGGTGCGAGTATTTTTGACACCACTGACGCTTTGGATGTAAATTCAGCCAGTTATACGTTCGATTCTTTACTTCGCGAAGACTACCTGAAGCCCTATAACCTGGATTTCAGATATAAGATGCAGGATGTTGGGTCGGATATGGATTACAACTTGGTTCCTGTTTCATTTGCCAAGGCTCAGCAAATGGCAAAACTAGTAAAATATTTATGGTTCGATGTGTATGGAACGATCGTGAGTCCTGAATTTTTGAAACAGAACGGACCGCGTATTATACATTTGATTGGTTCGCCGGCTTATAATCCAATTTCAGGAACAATTTTGCTGGGAACTGCCGAAGGAGGAATTAAAGTTACACTGTATCGTTGCAATGACTTAGACCCAACGAATGTAGATATGCTGAATGAGTATTATTTCAAGACTATGCACCATGAATTTGCTCACATTTTACATCAGAAACGGAACTATCCTGTTGATTTCAACCAATTGTCCAAGGGGCGTTACAACCCTATCGGTTGGCAGTATTATACCGATTCGCAAGCTGCATCAATGGGTTTTGTTTCGCCTTATGCCGGAAGTCAGAATCAGGAAGATTTTGTGGAGATAATTGCCAATTATTTAGTGAAAAGTGATGCCGATTGGAATAATATCTTACTTATGGCATCGCAACCGGGTAAAGATTATCTGGGAGAAACATTGACCGATGATGGGGTAGATGGTAAGGTTCTTATTCTCAGGAAATTGGATATTGCCAGCAAATGGCTTCAAAACTCGTGGAATATTGATATTGTAAAATTACGCGCCGAAATAATTAAGCGGGAAGCGCATATCAATGAAATTCTTAATTGAAGTCGTCTTGACTTTTGTATTGATTATAATTTCGCTCCTAATGGAGCTCTGAAAGACATAATTTATGAACAGTTCTTCCTCCCGATAGTTATCGGGAAACGCTTCTCCGAAGCTTAAAAAATGCTCCTTTAGGAGTAATATTATGGTAGTGATTATTAGTTTTAGGAATTAAAAGCTCCGTAGGAGCGACATTATAAAAAGTCAAGACGACTTAGTTAATTACATTATGAAAAGAATTAATTATATAGTTATTTGTCTGGTTGTGGCTGTGATATATGGCTGTGCAAAGACAGAAGCTGATGTCTTTCCGGCATCGTCTGCCGAACGAATGAATCAGGCTCTGAAAGACGATTTTACTGCACTTATCAGTGCTCAGAACGGTTGGACAATGGAGTATTTTGCCACTTCGTTCAGCCCGGGTTACACGTTGCTGGTAAAATTCGATGCTTCAGGAAAGGCAACATTTGCAGCTAAAAGCGAGTTGACTAAAAATAAAGCATATGAAACGGATAGTTGCCTGTTTGAAATGATTGGCGATAATGGTCCGGTTCTGACTTTCAATACTTACAACACCGTTTTGCACCGCTTCTCTAACCCCGAAAATCCCGATGGTTACGGGTTGGAGGGTGATTACGAATTTGTGGTTATAAGTAAAAATGCTGATCAGATTATCCTGAAAGGAAAAAAAAGAGGAACAATCATTGTCATGAATAAAGTGCCAAACGATATTTCGTGGTCGCAATACGTGGAGGATTTGGCTCAAATGGATACACTCTTATTTGTGAATAATAGCAATAAACTCAAAATGACTATTGGAGCTTCTGTCTATTTATTTTCTAATGGAGCCGGTCACGTTTTTAGTATTATAAAACAAGGAGCAGGTGCAGGCGTCAGTATTGATGCGCCTTTTGTTGTAACCAGAACGGGCATCCGGTTTCATTCCGTCCAGGAAATTGCAGGTGTGAAATTCCAAACGTTGAAGCTGACTGACGACAAAACAGCATTGGTTAGTGTTGACAATCCGGATTTGAAACTTGTAGGTGTTGAAGATTTGGCTGCTTTTTTTGTTGGTAATATCAAAGTATGGGAGTTTGTTTCGGCTGAGTTAAGCCCGAATGTGAAGGTTATTTATGACCAGATTGTTCAGTCTTGCATAACAAACTATAATGCCACCAATGTAAAATTAGCCATCAAATATTATACAACCCGTAACTCTTTTGAGTTGAGCCTTAGCTACGCCACTAACCAGCTGATAAATGAAGGAAATCTAGATCTGACTTTAAGCCCAACCGGGAAAAATTCGCTTTCGGTGTTTTATAAAGGTATCGGCGATAATATCGGTTTAGGTTTTTATAACGATATCGCGGGATATAAGGAAATGTCAGCTTTGATTTCCACCGGCTTTGTGCTTAGTGCGAATTCAATGATGAACCCGCAAAAAATCAAATTCACTAAGAAAACAGATGCAAGTACATGGTTTACTGTTGTTCCGGAGTAGATCAAATTTTTGTTGCCGGAATTCTTAGATCATAGTATTGGAAGTAATTCTTCTAATCTGTTGATTTTGAAAGTGCATTGTAAATTGTTGCCGGCCTTAGTCAATTTTGGATTAAAATATACTTGGTCAATGCCGGCATTTTGAGCCCCGATTATATCTGCTTCGTAGCTGTCACCAATCATAATGGTTTCTGCAGCAGTTGCATTGTTTAGGTTTAAGGCATATTCAAAAATGCGTTTGTCGGGTTTCAGGGCTTTGGCTTCTTCCGATAATACTACGTGTGAAAAGTAATGTTCAAGGTTGGCGCTTCGCAACTTTTTGTACTGCACTTCGATAAATCCGTTAGAAACAATGGTTAGCGGATACTTTGGGTAAAGATATTCCAGCAGTTCTTTCGCAAATGGAACCAGTTCAGTACGGCTGGGAAGCATCTCCAGGTATTCGTGCCCAATATGCCGTGCAAGTTCCGGGTCGTTGATGCCGACATGTAAAAGAGGGTGAAGGAACCTCTCTAATGTCAAACTATCTTTAGTTATTTCGCCTCTGCCATACAAATCCCAAAGCTCCAGATTCCGCTTGGCATATAAGCTAAAATACTGCTCGAAACTATCAAAATAGCGGTTCAGATTCCGGATTTCATATATTTCATGCAATGCCGATTTTGCATTGGCGTGAAAATCCCAAATAGTATCGTCCAGATCGATAAAAACATATTTATACATAGACCCCTAACCCCAAAAGGGAAAATAATTAGTTTGATTTGAAAATATGTAATAAAAAATGCGTTTCTAATAATTAAGAAACGCATTTTTTTTTGTCAAAACCCCTCATTACCAGTCTCAATTTTATTCTCTGCCATTTTTCGAGCATGTGGGATGGTAGATGTTTAATCAACCTCAATAACAAGGTATTTGCTCACACTCCAGAATTCGTTCGGATCAACAATCAGTAAGACGAAATTACCATTTTCTTTTTCCAGTGTGTATGATGATTTTGGATGGTTGGTCAATATCTTGGCACGTGTAGAATAAAGCGGAATGGATTTAATATTACGGGCATCAATACGCACAAAATAATTCTTATTAAAGTCACGTTGAAGAACGCGCTGTGGACTGAATATTCCGTCGGAAGTAATGATTTTTTGTTCTTTCAGCTCGCTTCTTGTGCCAAAAACATACCAGGCAGTGTGGATTGTTTCGTCCTGCTCTTTGATTTTAGTATCTTTCGTTTTGTTTTCGGTCGATAAATCCTCAATATCTTTTTCTTTTTCATCCACTACATTGTTTAGTTGAACTATCAAAGAATCTTTTTTGGATAATTCTTCTTGCAAAAGTGCCGCTTTTGTGGTTTCTTCTTCCAATGATTTTGTCAATCTGGCAATTGTTCTGTCAAGTTCTGAAGATCTGAAGGCACTTTTTTTGAGCTTCGCTTTCAATTTTGCCAGTTCCTCTTTGTTCGACTGGAGCAAGTCGTTGAGATAAGTCAAATCTTCGTTGATTTTGGTGCGGGTGTCATCGTCCAGTTCCTGTCCCACAGGTTGCATGGATATGGTATTTTCGGTGCTTTTTATCTTCTCAATGTTTTGCTCAATCTGGTTCATTGTTTCGAAATAACCATCAACTTCATCCTGAAGCTTGTGTTTCGCATTTAACAAGGAATCATTCTGAGCTTTCAGGGCTTGATAATCAGATGACTGCTTTCCGCATGAAGTTAGCAGGAGAAGCAATACGGCAAAAGTCAGGAAAATAGGTTTCATGTGTAAATGATTGTTTTTTAGTTGTCACATGGAACTCGCATACGAGATTTTCATCTATTATTGACGAACGCCTGCGTTCATGCTCGTTTCATATTGTGAAGCTGGATTTTTACGGTTGAATGTATGGAAATAAATGCAAAAAAATATTGACTTTTCTGCCGGGAAATACCAATTGCCATTTTGCTCTTTTTTAGCAGTGAAAAGCCTGTTATTTCGAGTGCAAAGGTAATGTTATTCTTCTAATCCTGCAACAATTACAACAATTTCTCCTTTCGGATTATGTTCGGTAAAATATTGCGCTAATTCATGTAAAGTTCCTCGTTTTGTCTCTTCAAACATCTTTGAAATTTCGCGGGAAACCGACGCTTTTCGTTCGTTCCCGAAATATTCTGACAGTTGTGTTAATGTTTTTACTAATCGAAACGGTGATTCGTAGAAAATCATGGTTCGCTTTTCAGTTGCCAATTCGGTAAATTTTGTTTGGCGGCCTTTTTTTTGTGGTAAAAAACCTTCGAAGCAGAAACGGTCATTGGGTAAGCCGGAAGCTACAAGTGCAGGAACAAAAGCTGTTGCACCCGGCAAACATTCCACATCAATGTCATTTTCGACGCACTGGCGAACAACCAAAAATCCCGGATCGGAAATAGCCGGCGTTCCTGCATCCGAAATCAAGGCTACCGTTTGCCCGTTTTTTATTCGTTGTACCACACTTTCAACGGTTTTATGCTCGTTGAATTTGTGGTGCGATTGCATTGGTGTTTTTATTTCGAAATGTTTTAGCAGGAAGCCGCTTGTACGCGTGTCTTCCGCCAGAATCAAATCGGCTTCTTTCAGTATGCGAATCGCCCGAAATGTCATATCTTCCAGGTTTCCAACCGGTGTGGGAACAACGTATAATTTCATTTAAAAGGAGTTGAAATTTAAATTTTAGGCATTAAATCAGAGAAATCGTCTTTTTACTATCTGGTAGAAAGCCTCAACTGATTCGTTGCTTTCTGCCCAGTTGTATTTTGATCCAAGAAAAGACTGGACTTCATGCAGTGTGGCTAACTGGTTGATGTAGTTCAGGGTTTTGTTCATGTCTTCGCCATTGCCTTTGAAAAGTTCGCGTTGGAAACGGAAACGATCGCCAATGTTGATGGCTTGTTTTATGTCATCGATTTTTTTATTTGCCAATGTAGCTCCGAGGGAATTATCTGCCCTTGAAAGTATTTCGTTTCGTGACTGGACGGTATTAACTGCTCTTTCGCTCAGCACTGTTTTCCTTGGTTCTTCTTCGACCGGTTTAATTTTTTCTTCAACAACCGGTTCCTGTATGTGCTGTTCAACGATTGGCTGTTCAATGATCAATTCAACCGTGTTTTCAACTGATTCTGCTATTGGAGTTTCTTCCTGCTCAATCAGTTCGAAGGTGACTTCAACTTCATCTTGAACTATTTCTTCTTCAGCAGCAACATGTTCCGGAATAATAGAAGTTTCAGTAGGAATAGGGTTTGTATCAATCCCAGGAGCTTCAATTTCTTTTAAAGCGGTAGCTTCTGCGTGGCTTGATTCGGCTTTAAGATCAGCTAATTGGTTGATATATGATTGGATGTCGTCGGTTTTCCGTTGCGCCAGCAAAATAATGGCTTTCGGATATTCGTTCATTTCCATAAATCCTTCGGTAATCATGTCAAGTTCCTGAATATCTTTCCGAAGCAAGGTTACTAATAACTTTCTGTTCATATCTTTTTTGCTAAAACAATTTTTATCTTATTATTTTATCTAATTTTGCCAGACTATGTTGAAATAACAAAATCCGGACCATTTGCAAACGGCTGTAAAGGTACAATAAACGAAAGAGATAAGAAAAGAAAGAACAACTAATTTTCTACAAAAACACCATGATTTATTCTGAAAGAAACCATCCAAATCAACAAAGACGAGGAAGTATTGAAGTAATTTGCGGCTCCATGTTTTCAGGAAAAACTGAAGAGCTGATTCGGCGGTTGAAGCGTGCTAAATTTGCCCGGCAGGAAGTGGAAATATTTAAGCCGAAAATTGATACCCGTTATTCTGAAGATGAGGTGGTGTCGCACGATCGTACGGCCATTCGTTCCACTCCCGTTGAATCCTCAGGAAGTATTTTGCTTATGTCGGGCGACGTAGATGTGGTTGGTATAGACGAAGCGCAATTCTTTGACGATGGGTTGGTGGATGTTTGTACCCAACTGGCCAATCAGGGAATTCGTGTGATTGTGGCCGGATTGGATATGGATTTCCGTGGTGTGCCGTTTGGGCCTATGCCAGCTCTTTGTGCGGTGGCCGAGGATGTCTATAAAGTCCATGCTATTTGTGTTCGTTGTGGTGCGTTGGCTTATGTGTCGCACCGCCTGATTGAAAGTGATAAGCGTGTTTTGTTAGGCGAAATGCGCGAATACGAGCCTATCTGCCGGGAATGTTACAACAAGATCAAAACGGTTTAGTAGTTCCCGTTTAACTAATCAGCCAGTTAACTAATTATAAAAATAACTGAAAATGAATACAAGACCTTATACTTTTGATCGCGTTGTACGAATGCTAATCGGTTTGACTGTATTGGTATTGCTTTTTCTTTTGGTGCAACGGCTGAGTGCTGTTTTACTGCCTTTTCTCATTGCCTGGTTGTTGGCATATCTTTTACAACCAATCGTTCATTTTTTTCAGCATAAACTGAAGTTTAAAAGTCGTGTACTTTCTATAGCTGCCACCTTACTCGGCTTTTTAGGAATTTTGATTGCTGTTGCCTGGATTCTGACTCCAATTATAACCAGCGAAATTCAAAAGGTATCTCATTTGATTACAAATTATAGCCAGAATCTGAATGTTAATTCTTATTTGCCTTTGGCATGGCAAAATGAAATACGTAATTATCTCTCACACCTCGATATCCAGTCAATTTTACAAGATGAAAATATTATGGCTGGAATTAAAAAAGTGGCTCCCCAACTATGGAACCTGATTTACGGATCAGTTGATTTTATCCTGGGGTTGGCAGTAGTTCTGGTCGTATTTTTATATTTGGTGTTTATTTTGCTGGATTTTGAAAATATTTCGACCGGTATGGTTGGAATTATTCCGGCTAAATACAGGACACTTGTTGTGGAAATTATTGAAGATATGGAAACCGGAATGAATCGCTATTTCAGAGGCCAGTCATTGATTGGATTAATTGTTGGCGTATTATGTGCTGTTGGTTTCACCATTATTCAGCTGCCGTTGGCCATTGTGGCCGGTTTATTGATTGGCTTGTTGACTATCGTTCCTTACCTGAAAGTGGTTGGACTGATACCCTGTGCAATTCTTGGTCTGTTACAGTCTGTAGAAACCGGTCGTAGCTATGTTTCCATACTATTGGGCATTGCCATAGTTTTTATTGTGGTGCAAATGCTCGAAGATTTAATACTCACACCAAAGATAATGGGGAAAGTTACAGGGATGAATCCGGCTGTTATTCTGCTTTCGTTGTCAATTTGGGGTTCCTTAATGGGGATGGTCGGGTTGATAATTGCATTGCCGGTTACAACGCTTATCATTTCATATTATAAACGGTTTGTGTTGAACGACGATATGGTTGTGGAGGAATCAGAACCGTTGGTAGAAGAGCCGGAGCAGCCAAAGAATGTTGAAATGTAGAGAATAAATAAAAACAAATAAGCCTGTTGAATTATTGTTCAACAGGCTTATTTGTTTTTATAGGGTAAAGTTGATTAATCCTTGTCAATCTTTATGTCGCGAATCATTAGTTGTATGGTTGTGTTGCCATTAAACGAATTTTCCTCCAGCGTGTAGCAAATATCCAACGGATTAAGTGCTTTCAGATGGTCGTTATATTCGTGCATACGGAATGCAATGCCATTCATTACGTTCTCCGAGCTTGAATCGATCAGCTCCAGTTTCAGATGTTCCTGTTCTTTTCCAACAAGGCGGCTGGTGCCGTAATCAAACACTTTTTTCGATACAAACACTGGTTTCATATTGCCCGGGCCAAACGGACCGAATTGTTTCAGGACTCTGAAAAACTTCGGAGTAATATCCTTGAATTCAAGTACCGCATCGATGTCAATCTGTGGGTAAGTTTGTTCCTTTAGAATGTTTTCTGCTACAAAGCGTTCGAAACGTTCGGTGAAAGCTTCAATGTTTTCCTCTTTCATGGATAATCCGGCTGCAAACATGTGGCCACCGAAATTCTCCAACAAATCGCGGCAGGAGTCAATGGCTTTGTAAATGTCGAAGCCGGAAACGGAACGCGCCGAGCCAGATGCCAATCCGTTTGATTTGGTAAGGACGATACTTGGTTTGTAGAATTCTTCGGACAGGCGGGAAGCCACAATCCCAATTACGCCCTTGTGCCAGTCGGGTTTGTAAACTACAATTGATTTACGTTCGGCATAGCGTTTATCTGCGCCAATCAAAGCAATGGCTTCATCAGTAATGTTTTTGTCCAGGTCTTTGCGATCGTTGTTGTATTCATTTATCGTATCACTTTTTTCCTTCGCAAAAGCATGGTCGCTGGAAACCAACAACTCCACTGCTTCCGAAGCCAGTTTCATTCGGCCGGAAGCATTGATGCGCGGTCCTATTTTGAAAACGATATCGCTGATCGTAATTTCTTTGTCGGCCAATCCACATACGTCCAAAATTCCTTTTAGCCCAATGCTGGGGTTGGAGTTGATCTGTTTTAATCCGAAAAATGCCAGGATACGATTTTCGCCCGTAATCGGAACAATATCCGAAGCAATGCTCAGTGCCAGTAAGTCGAGTAGGGGAGTGAGCTGCGAAAAATCAATGTTGTTGGTAATGGCAAAGGCCTGCATCAGTTTGAACCCGACTCCGCAGCCAGAAAGGTGCTTGTACGGATAGGTGCAATCGTCGCGTTTCGGATCGAGAACGGCCACTGCAGGTGGTAATTCAGCATCAGGAGTGTGGTGATCGCAGATAATGAAATCGACACCCTGGCCCAGTGCATATTTTACTTTTTCAATGGCTTTGATACCGCAGTCGAGCGCAATGATGAGTTTAAAATCATTGGCAGCAGCATAATCAATTCCCTGGATGGATATACCATATCCTTCGAGGTAGCGGTCCGGAATGTAGAAATCGATGTTAGAATAAAACTGTTTTAAAAATTTATAGACCAAAGATACTGAGGTAGTTCCGTCTACGTCGTAATCGCCGTAAACCATAATTTTCTCATTCTTTTGCATCGCTTTAGTCAGGCGGTCTACAGCATTATGCATATCGGCCATCAAAAACGGATCATGTAAATCACCTAAATCGGGTCGGAAAAAGCGGCGTGCTTCTTCAAAAGTCACAATATCCCTTTGAACTAACAATTGGGCGAGTACAGGGCTTATACTCAATTCTTCTGCTAATTTTTTTTGTATTTCAATTTGTTGTTCTGTAAGGGTTCTGTAAATCCATGTATTTATCATTGTATAATATTTTTCAAGGCCGGATGAGGAAAACTGATTCCTCCGAAAATCAAAGATGTTATTTTCAATTCTTTATAAATCAATTCAACAACACAGGATAACATCTTTATGACTGCTGTAAAAGTACGTGTTTTTTTTTAATCGCACAAGAACAACATTCTGCATGTTTCTGAAAATTCCAAGATAACAGGGATTTTGTAAAGAACATAAAATTATTATCTTTGTGGGAAAATATCATTGCTAAAAAGAAATAATTTATTCTTTTTTACGTTAAGTTGTGTTAGGCTATTACTCAATCACAACCAACCGCCTAATCCCGATAGTGCCCGAGACTCAATTATTTATGCAGGAAGAAATTAAAAAAGCGTTGGATATTCTTTATAACGGAGGAGTAATTCTCTATCCGACCGATACGGTGTGGGGTTTGGGTTGTGATGCCACCAATGAAAAGGCAGTAAAGCGGATTCATGAAATTAAAAAGAGTGCGGATGCAAAGGCCATGCTTGTGTTGGTAGATAATCCTGGGAAATTACAATCGTATGTGGACGAAGTGCCCGATATTGCCTGGGATCTGATCGAGATGTCCGAAAAACCATTGACCATCATTTATCCCGCAGCAAAAAATCTGGCATCAAATCTTATTGCAGCGGATAAATCCATAGGAATACGGGTGACAAAGGAGGCTTTTTCCAGAAACCTTTGCATGCGGTTCAAAAGACCCATTGTTTCAACTTCGGCTAACTTTTGCGGAGCGCCGACACCTGCAAATTTCAGCCAGATTCCGGAAGAAATAAAATCGGCTGTGGATTATGTGGTGAATTTCCGGCAGGATGAACGTTCGCAGCCGAAGACATCTTCAATAATCAAATTGGGTAAAGGAAATCTTTTCCAAATTATACGGGAATAAACAATAAACTATATGGACAAACGTCGTTTGATATTAAAATATCTTCTTCTCGATTTGTTGGCATCATTCATTGTTTGGGTGCTGTTTATGCTATTTCGGAAAATTGTGAACGATGGCCTTCTGTTTGACGGTTTGAGAATTCTTATTCCCAATTATAATTTTTTCAGCAGTTTATCTATTTTTCCTTTCAGTTGTGTATTTGTTCATTATTTGTCAGGGTTTTACCTGCAACCACATAAACAGTCCACTCTTACCAGCATACTCACCACGCTAGCTGCTTCTGCCATTATCTCAATTGCGATCTTCTTTGTCCTGATGCTCGACGATATTGTTGTTTCGTATGAGTATTACTACTATTCCCTGCTTGTGTTATTTGTACTTTTGTTTACCATTACGTACGGTTTTAGGGCATTTGTAAGTTCGCAGGTAAGCTATAATTATAGAACAAAAAAATGGACAAGCAACACGTTGATTATTGGTACCGGAGCTAATGCGCTAAAGATAGCCAATGAACTGGAAAAAAATGCCGAACAGAATACGGTAATCGGTTTTGTGTCTGTTAATCAGCAAAGTGTTGTTCCCCAGGATAAGGTGCTTGGAACTATGAATCAAATTGCAGCAATCATTGAAAATAAACATATTCAGGAAGCTATTGTGGTGTTGGATAATGCAGATGAACAACAGCTGTTTACGATTATAAATTCACTTTACAAGTTTAATATAGAAATAAGATTTACGCCCCGGTTATACGAAATCCTGACAGGTAGTGCGAAAATTAACCGCTTGGAAATAAGTCCGTTCGTAAGTATTACGAATTCTTCTATGGCTGATTGGGAAGCAAGTGTGAAGCGTTTTTCCGATATACTTCTTTCAGCAATAGCGCTTGTTATTCTCTCTCCGTTTTTGCTGTATTTTATGTTCCGGATTAAGCGCGACTCCAAAGGACCTGTATTTTACCGCCAGGAACGGATTGGTCGGTACGGCAAACCCTTCAATATATTGAAATTCAGAACCATGTATCTGGGATCTGAGAATGGAATACCTAAGTTGAGTAGTGCCAACGACGACCGGATTACTCCTGTAGGAAAGATTTTGCGCAAATACCGTATCGATGAGATTCCTCAGTTTTGGAACATTATAAAAGGTGATATGAGTCTGGTTGGGCCTCGTCCCGAAAGGCGTTATTACATTAACCGTATCATAGAAGATGCACCGTACTATTGCCTGCTGTATAAAATCCGCCCGGGACTAACCTCGTGGGGTCCAATAAAGATCGGCTATTCGGATAGCATTGAAAAAATGATCGAGCGGCTCAATTATGATATTATTTACCTGGATAATATGTCGTTACTGACCGATATGAAAATCCTGATATATACCTTCGAAATTATATTTAAAGGTAAAGGGGTTTGATGAAGCCACTAATTTCTATATCTTTGCGACTTGTTTTTTAGGGAAAAAAGAGGTATGGAAAGTAAAAGTTGGTATTTGAAAATGCTTGCGTGGCGGGAATCGCATATAACGCAGCGCAACTTCATTTTGATGTTAAGTCTTGTAGTGGGGATTTTTGCTGCTACAGCTGCTTTTTTGCTGAAATCGGCTATTCATATTATACAGCACTTCCTTATCGAGAGTTTCAGCCGGAACGATGTAAATTACTGGTATCTTGTTTTTCCTGCCGTTGGTATTTTTATCACTTCTTTGTTTGTCCGCTACGTTGTAAGAGATGATATCAGCCATGGTGTTACCCGGATTCTCTACGCCATTTCGCAACGGAAAAGTATTCTGAAACTTCATAATATCTGGACTTCCATTGTTGGAAGCTCTGTTACCATTGGTTTTGGTGGATCGGTAGGAGCGGAGGCACCTATTGTGCTGACCGGTTCTGCTATCGGTTCCAACCTGGGAAATTTTTTCAAGATGGATCAGAAAACGCTGATGCTGCTGGTGGGTTGCGGTGCTGCCGGAGCTATAGGCGGAATTTTTAAGGCGCCCATTGCCGGGTTGGTTTTTACGCTCGAAGTGTTGATGCTCGACATGACGCTTACTGCGATTGTTCCGCTATTGATTTCCTCAGTTACAGCCACTGCCTTGTCGTACTTTTTTTCGGGTAGTGAATTTACGTTCGAATTTGGAACGTATGAACCATTTGCCATTTCACGCATTCCGTATTTGATTTTGCTTGGAATTGTTTGTGGACTGGTATCGCTCTATTTCACACGAGGGATGAACAAAATCGAAAGTTTTTTCCGTCGCTTTAAGAACCCGTATTCTAAATTGGCAATTGGTGGTTCGGTGCTGAGTTTGCTTATTTTTATTTTTCCTCCGCTTTACGGTGAAGGCTACGATACGATTGTGGCCTTGCTCAATGGTCATTCCGCCTCTGTATTAGATAGGTCTTTTTTTCTTGGGATGGGTAATAGCCCGTGGGTAATGATTACCTACCTTGTTTTGATCATTGGTTTTAAGATATTTGCATCTGCCTCAACAACTGCGGCTGGTGGAGTTGGTGGTATTTTTGCACCCTCTTTGTTTATTGGCTGCCTGACCGGATTTGTTGTTGCCCGGGTGTTCAACTCTTTTGGATTTATGGTTCCGGAAGCTAATTTTGCACTGGCAGGTATGTCCGGGCTTATGTCGGGGGTTATGCACGCACCGCTGACGGGAATATTTCTGATTGCGGAGCTTACCGGGGGGTACAACCTGTTTATGACACTTATGATTGTTTCAACGGTGTCGTATCTGACCATTATTCTTTTTGAACCTCATAGCTTGTACGCTATGCGATTGGCACAGAAAGGGGAATTGCTGACGCACCACAAGGATAAGGCAATCCTGACTATGTTGAAAATGGAAAACTTTATTGAAACGGATTTCATTGAATTGCATCCTGAAATGACCCTGGGCGAGCTGGTGAAAAATATCTCCCGCTCAAAACGAAATATTTTCCCGGTGGTAAATCCTCATAGCCGTGTTCTCGTTGGGATTGTGCTGGTTGATGAGGTACGCAATATTATGTTCCGACCGGACTTGTATGATCGCTTTCGGGTGAAAAAACTGATGACTTCTATTCCGGCAACATTGAATGCAACTATGCCAATGGAAAAGGTAATGGATATTTTTGAAGATACCGGTTCCTGGTATTTGCCTGTGGTGGACGATAATAAAATGTATCTGGGATTTTGTTCCAAATCAAAAATTTTCAATTCATACAGGCACGTTTTGGTACATTTTTCGGACGAGTGACCTTAAATAGCAATAAGCACTAAGAGGTAAACAGTAAAGAATCAATTAAAACAATGACAAAACAAAAACTAACATATACAGAGGCAGTTGCCGAATTGGAGCAAATACTTGCTGAACTGGAGAATAACACGGAAGTGAATATGGATGTTATTTCGGAGAAAGTGAAACGTGCAGCCGTTTTAATGGAATTCTGCAAAAAGCAATTACATCAGCTGGACGAGGAACTGGAGAAAATGATGGAACATCTGGATTAGCCCTATCCAATCCACCTTACATTAAATTCTTTCAATCCTGCATATTTTCTAAGCAATTCAATAGCATGGTCAACGGCTTCCTGAAGTCCGCTCTTTCCGTTATATCCATTGATAATCATCAAAAGGCTGGTAGTCCCGTCCGAAATCTTTGTCCGCTCGTTGTCGCTGGTAGGTGTGCCAATGCCGCCAATGCTGTCGCGATAAAGCGGTAGACCTTCCACGTTCAATAAACCCCGTCCAATTGCTTCAAATTCTTCTTCGTTGGTTCCAACTCCCAACTCAATATCTCCCTGAATTTTGTCAGCATCAAAACCGCCAATGGAGAATCCGCTCCGGATTGAAACCAGATTAATGATATCAACCAGCGTGCTGACCCGGTAAATCGGTATTTCGCGTACAATCCTTCGGCATAACGCTTCGGCAGATGGACGGTAGCGGTTTGGGTCTTTGCCCAGTGCTTTGTATGCCTTGCGTGTAGCGAAAATTTCGGGACGCTTGTTTATTTCTTCAATAGAAAATGAGGATTTAAAACGCAGGATTTCTCTTTCCATTTCATACCAAAAATCATCGGAAGTAACCGGATTCGTTACTTCGCAAGAGATAATTACCAGGGCTAATTGCGGGCAAGCTTCACGGATTTTGGTTGAAATTTGAATTTTCATTTCTTTATCACCACATTACCACATTATCTCATTCTTAATCATTATTCCACTCAGCATTCGTCCGGATTTTATGCCAAGCCGGCGAGCCGAGAAAAAGCGTTTGTGTTCGGCAAAGGTGCAAATTCCGGCGGTTTCAATATGTTCGGCTTTAATTCCTGCTTTTTGCAATGATTGTTTGTTGGCTTTCCAAAGATCGAGAAAAATGGTATTGTTTCGTATTTCTACAATTTCTGTCGTATCAAAACCTTCATTTGCAAAATGATCCACCACTTCATTTCCAACTTCATATACTTCGGCTGAAATGGATGGCCCAATGGTAACCAGTATGTTAGCCGGACTGCAATTGTATTTTTCAATCATAGCTGAGACTGTCTTTTCTGCAATTCGCCCCCGCGTTCCCCGCCAGCCGGCATGTGCAGCTGCGATTACCCTTTTTGCCGGGTCGAAAAACAATAAAGGTACACAATCGGCCGTGGTAATGCCAATGCAAACTTGTGGGAGCTGGGTGAAAATAGCATCAACGCCATGTAGATACTCTGATTTTTCTTCTGTTGAAAACTGGAAAAAATCCTGATTGATTTCCCTTATTTCAGTGCCGTGTGTTTGAAATGGAATGATTAAATTCTCAGTGTCAATTCCAAGAATGTTGCATAAAACAGATTTGTTCCGGTCGAAACTTTCCGGATTATCTCCCGAAAACGGACTTAGATTGTATGATGCGTAATTGCCCACGCTTACACCGCCTTCCCGGCTCGTGCAAAAATGGGCAATTTCATTATATTTGTCCAGTAAATTGTAGGTTATCATATTTTTTATTCGCTTACCTCTTACTGCTTATTACTCGCTGCCGTACTAAAGTTCATCCCAGCCGATTCCCTTGTATTTGCTCAAATCATCGTCTTCCTCTTCCTCTTCCCATTCTTCTTCAAGTTCCTCTTCTTCCGTTTCGTGATGAACGATTTCCATAGGGCGGTGAGTAATTTCCACCACTTTATTCGACTCTTTGTTGATTTCGGTCCAGATAAGGTCTTTTAATTCCATAAGCCCAAGCCCGGTCAATGAAGAAATAAAGACAGTTTGAATGCCGTTTGGCACCAGTTTTTTTATTTCGTCCATCAATTCATCATCCAGCATGTCACATTTGGTAATAGCAAGAATGCGCTGTTTGTCAACGAGTTCCGGGTTGTATTGTTTTAATTCGTTGAGCAAAATGTTATATTCTTTTGCAATATCATCGGTGTCGGCCGGAATCATAAACAGCAAAATGGAATTTCGCTCAATATGACGCAAAAACCGTAAGCCGAGACCGCGGCCTTCGGAAGCACCTTCAATAATTCCAGGTATGTCGGCCATTACAAAAGACCGGCTGTCGCGATAAGCCACAATGCCAAGGTTTGGAACAAGTGTTGTAAAAGGATAATTGGCAATTTCGGGTTTTGCGGCCGAAACAACCGAAAGCAGGGTTGATTTTCCTGCATTTGGAAATCCAACCAATCCGACATCGGCAAGCACTTTGAGTTGTAGGATAACTGTTTTCTCAATGGAAGGTTCTCCAGGTTGTGCGAAGCGCGGAGTTTGGTTTGTTGCAGTGCGGAAATGCCAGTTTCCCTGTCCTCCGCGTCCACCTTTTACCAATACCACTTCTTCGCCATCGTGGGTAATGTCGCAAAGAAATTCTCCTGTTTCGGCATCGTAAACTACTGTACCGCAAGGAACTTCTATTACTTTGTCTTCGCCTTCTTTCCCAAAACTACGACTCTGGCTTCCACCATCACCATCGCCGGCGTGAACGTGGCGTGCATATTTGAGATGGATTAACGTCCAGTGGTTTTTACTCCCACGTAAAATAATATGGCCTCCGCGTCCACCATCGCCACCATCCGGACCACCTTTCATGGTCAGCTTGTCGCGGTATAAATGTTTTGAACCAGGTCCACCTTTGCCCGAACGGCAAAATATCTTTACGTAATCTACAAAGTTTGAACTTGCCATTGTGTTGTTTTAGTTTTATGAGATAACAAAACACACCTGAATAAGTTTCCGGTGTGTTTTGAATGTTTTATAAATCAGTAAATTATAACTTAGAATCAAGTACGCTTGCAATGCGGCCAAAGATTTCGTCTATGGTTCCCATTCCGTTAATGTCAGCGTATTTATTCAGATTTTTGTAGAAACTGCTTACCGGAGCGGTTTGAGTTTCGTAAACTTCCAGACGTTTTGTGATAGTTTCCAGGTTGTCATCGCTGCGACCTGAAGTTTCGCCACGTTTCAACAAACGATCTATCAACTCTTGTTTTTCAACGCTCAAATCAACCAAAACGTTGATTTCTTTACCATTTTTGCGCATCATTTCTTCCAATGCCTCTGCCTGGGCTACTGTTCGTGGAAAGCCATCCAGGATAATTCCTTTGATGTCGTTTCCAAAAGCTTCAATATTTTTCGATAAAATACTGATAATCATTTCGTCCGGAACTAAATTACCTTTGGAAATATAGCTTTCGGCAATGATTCCCAATTCGGTTTTTCCGGCAATTTCCTTGCGGAGTAAATCACCTGTCGACAGGTGTTGCAACTTGTACTTCTCAACAATCAAATCACTTTGGGTGCCTTTTCCACAACCTGGTGCACCGCAAATAATAATGTTCAACATTCTTTTTTACCTTTTATGTATTAATTAAAATGAAACGATTTTGTTACCTAATCAATTCGTTTCATGGATTTTTCTTATTCCGGAACAACAGTATAAATGTCCTTTAAGTTACGTCCATATCCATCATAATCCAATCCGTAACCAACAATGAAATCGTTAGGGATTTTCATCGCCACGTAATCTATTTTGATATCACACTGTAATGCGTCCGGTTTTTGCAGGAAAGTAGCTACACGTATTTCGTTTGCACCTTTTGCACGAAGCGAGCTTAGGATACGTTCCATTGTAATGCCTGTGTCTACAATATCTTCAACCACCACTACATTACGCCCTACCACGCTTTCGTTCAGTCCGATAATTTCTTTAACAACGCCTGACGTGTAAAGTCCGTCGTACGATGATAGTTTGACGAACGTAATTTCACAGGGCATGTTCACATTTTTCATCAAGTCGCCGGCAAACATAAACGCACCATTCAAAACACAAATAAAAACCGGGTTTTTCTCTGTAATATCATGATTTATTTGTTCTGCAACTTTCCGAACTGCAGCTTGAATTTCGGATTCCGGTATAGATAAACGGAATTTTTTATCTTTAATCTGAATGGTATCCATGTGTAATATGAAGTTTTGAGTGATTTTGTAGTCGTTTGTTCTGAATTAAATAGCCGAATATGAATCTTTTAAGAATATTTCGGCAATATCGGTAAAAGTTTTGCAAAAGTACAAAAAAACATCCATTTCCGAAATACGATAATAGGATTATCTGGAAATGGAATTAAAGGCTTAAAAATAAGTCATTTTTGAGTGTGGCTTTGATTTTTTAGGTTTTTGCGAACTGTGCTTTCCGGAATTTTATGAAAGAAAATGTGTTACTTTGTGTCTGAAAAATTATTCAAATTATCATTGAGTTTATATGGTCAAAGTCAAAAATATAGCTACTACCGGAAACATTGACTTTTATTCGGCGAATATAAGCTCCGAGCTGGCATTGCCATTGGTTGACGGAGGTATTGCTGCAGGTTTTCCAAGTCCGGCTCAGGATTATATAGATTTGAAAATTGATTTAAATAAAGAATTAATTGCCAATCCGTCAAGTACCTTTTATGGTCGCGTGAAGGGGACTTCAATGCAGGATGCCGGAATTATGGATGGCGATATTCTGGTGATTGACAAAAGCCTGGAACCGCAAGATGGCGATACGGCTGTTTGTTTTCTGGATGGTGAATTTACATTGAAATATATTAAGATTGAGGTAGATGCTGTTTATCTGATTCCGGCTAACAGTAAATTTCAACCTATTAAAGTGACCGAAGAAAATAACTTTTGTATCTGGGGGGTTGTTACGTATTCTATCAAAAGCCATAAGAAGAACCCCCGGCCCCTAAAGAGGAGTTAGAAATAATACTTATGATATTCACATATATGACTGAAAATAAAATATTTGTGGTTGGTCACTTTAGTTCCCCTTTGGGGGTTAGGGGTTTTTATGATGTTCGGATTACTTGATTGCAATAATTTTTACGCTTCATGCGAACGGGTTTTTAATCCGTCGCTCAATGGCAGGCCTGTTGTTGTACTTTCCAATAACGATGGTTGTGTTATTGCACGTTCAGCTGAAGCTAAGGCATTGGGAATTCCTATGGCAGAGCCTGCATACAAGCTTAAGGAACTGATTGAAAAGAACCAGATTTATGTTTTCTCCTCAAATTACGTGTTGTATGGCGATATGTCGCAACGGGTAATGAATACGATTGCTTCTTTTGTGCCCGATATAGAGATATATTCCATTGATGAAGCCTTTTTGTTGCTCGACGGATTTGAAAATATTGATCTGAAAACTTATGGAGAAAAAATTGTATATACAACAACTCGTAATACCGGAATTCCTGTGAGTTTGGGTATTGCCCAGACCAAAACATTGGCGAAAGCGGCAAATCGTTTTGCAAAAAAATATCCTGATTATAAAGGTGTTTGTGTTATTGACACGGAAGAAAAGCGGGAAAAGGCATTGAAACTCCTGAATATCGGTGATGTTTGGGGAATAGGCCGGCAATATGCAAAGAAATTGGAGTACTACAGTGTGAATACGGCTTGGGATTTTACGCAACGGACCAAAAGTTGGGTGCGGCATACCATGGGTGTTGTGGGTGAAAGGACCTGGCTTGAATTGCGGGGTACGCCTTGTATTGAAATGGATCGGTCTACGAGCAAAAAATCTATTTGTACCTCACGTAGTTTTGGGGAGCGGCTGACTGAATTTGCTCCGGTTTCGGAAGCGATGGCTAATTTTGCTGCTTCTTGTGCCGAAAAATTGAGGAAGCAGCATTCCCTGGCTTCTGTTCTGATGGTTTTTATTCATACCAACCCATTTGCAACCAATCAACCGTATTACTCAAAACAAATGGTAGTGGAACTGCCTGTTCCAACTAACGATACCACCGAGTTGATCCACTATGCACTTAGTGGACTGAAATCCATTTTTGCCGAAGGTTACAAATTTAAAAAAGCAGGGGTAATTGTGAGTGAAATTGTGCCCGAGCGGCCGTTGCAAACCAGTCTTTTTGATATGCGCGATCGTGAAAAATTCAATAAAATTATGGGTGTGATGGATAACCTGAATGCTTCTTACGGAAAGCAAAAGGTGAAAATTGCGGTTCAGGGCTTCGATCGGAAATGGAAACTCAAAAATGAGAAACTTTCACCATGTTATACCACCAAATTGGGTGATGTGCTGGTGGTAAAAGCCGAAGAAAAGTAGATTGCGGTGCTCTCTTGATTGCTTAAATCATTCGGTTTCTCAGGAACGAGTCTGCATTCCTTTTTTCCAATATTTTCTTAAGGTTTTGTAAACTATTTTCAAGGTCTTTTTCCAGCATTTTTGCTAAAACGGATTTTAGAATATTCAGTGGGAACTTGGATCTGCTTTGAAAATCCCATTCTACATTCGTTTTGTCTGCTGAAACAGATTCCAAAATAAATGTTGCTTTTGCTACGTTTTGCATGGGGCGCTTAAACCGGATCTCAAATTCAATTTTTCTATTTTTGTCCACTTCAATGATTTCTTCCTCTCCGGCTCCCACGTTTTTCATGGTACTGCTGTCCCAACTATAAATAAATCCCGGTTCGCCATCCTTTCCTCTAAATTCCTTATGCATATTGGGGTCGGCCATATTCCATACGCTGAAATTATCCAGGTTGCGCATGAATCTGAGGTACTCAAAAACTTCCTTCAGTGGTTTGTTTATGATGACGGAACGTTCCACATTCATTTCTTTTCCGATAAGAAGGGCTACAATTATGATTGAAACCAAAACTGCGGTGATTACAATGAGGGTTGTTGTCATAGTTACGATATCTTAAGGTTGTTAGGTTTTGGTTTATTTAAATACATTAACAATAATATACATATAATGCTTTGTTTTGTGTTTTAGTTCACTAAAAACTGTAAAAACAACCAAAATTATGTATTATATACTACATACGTGTCATAAATAATACTACAAGTTAAAATAATTTGTGTTTGGATTGTCTGTGGGGATATTGAAATGGAGATTGAGGAAGATAGAAGTGTATTCGATTTGAATTGTATCAATACTGTTAATAGGTGAGAATGCAACTTTTTAATCAAGAAGACCTGCGGGAAAGATCAGGCTCGGCAATTGCTGCTCGACAGTGCTTAATGTTGTTCCTTTCTCCATAAAACAAAATTATTTATTTATTAAAAAAAACACAACTTTTCCGATTGATCCGTTTACGCTCAAATGGGTTGGAGACATTTTTATGAATTAGCAAGCCCAATAAAAAAATGTTTTACATTTTTTTATTGGGCTTGTTTCTCGTTTTGTTAAGAAACTCCAACACACTAGCATTAAATGCCTTTGGTTGTTCCATATTCATCATGTGTCCCGCATTTTCAATGGTTTTGTATTGGGCCGATGGTATTAAATCCAAAATGGCTGGGTGCGCTTTATAATGATTGTTTGGAGCATTTCCTTCGAGTACCAATACCGGGATGGTTACTTTTACGGTTTTCATTTTGTCGAACACGGAATTGCCCAATAGTAAGCGCGGTTCCCGATGGAGAGGTTGCCAGGCTTCCCACTCGTAAATCATTTTCCACAGGGCCGGACGTATAAGATCTTTTTGTGTGCCCCCCGAATTGATTAATGCGTTGAACCATTCTTGTTTAAAAGAATCAATGCCTTTTGTTTTCAGACCGGCAATTTCCTTGTTGCGTATCGCAATTTCCTCGGCAGTCCATGGTTTGTCCGGTCCGTTTCGGCGAAATATATTACCACTAGCCATGGTGGCTGAGAGCATTCTATTCTGGTGCAACGCAATGCAATCAAGCACAATAAACCCTCCCATAGATAATCCGACGATATGAGCCTTCGGTATTTTTAAATAATCCATCAACTGAGTTAAATCTTCAACGTGCATAAATTGTTTATTTTCGTCTGGCATGGTGGATTGTCCGTAACCACGGGCATCGTACCTGATAACTCTGTATTTCTTGGCAAATTCACGGAATTGGGTGTCCCACATGGTGTTATCGAGCGAGTGTCCTTGAATGAGAATCAGTGGTTCGCCTTTTCCGAGTTCTTCGTAGTAAAGTTTGCCGCTGCTTACAGGAATAAAACCTTTTTTTACATCGGTGGCTTTACTGCGGTCGATAACATCTCTTACTATATATGGTAATACAGGGCTTGCCATAAAGGAGCTAAACCCATCCTTGGCTTTATCTATATGGGTAAGTATAAATCCGTAGGTATTGTGCTTTTTGTCAATCCAAGGATAGGCTCCTGCCCAGCCGGGACTGCTTATAATGGTAGGTTCTCCTTTTTCGTTCATTTCCTCCCGCCATTCTCCCAGGCCATATCCGCCATTCGTTATGCTGCCTCGTACCAGTTGCGGAAACTCCGGTGATTTCATTATTACACGAGCTGTTTGATTGGCTTGCATTTCCTGAATTGATTTCACTGACAGTATTCGTACATTATTATACACGCCGTTATTTAAAATCATATTCAGGAAATTACCAAAATCCTGTAGGTTTGTCCTTAATCCGCCGCCAATCATCGGGCTGTGCCCGCCACCATTATCTACCGGGGTGAAATGCATGAAAGTCATGTTGAGCGGTTGGGCAATGTATTGCTGGAAAAGGCTTTCAAAATCTTTTCCAGTAGCTATTTCCGCCATTCTACCTGCTACCTGCATGGCCAAACCTCCATAACTGAAAACTGCTCCGGGAACGGTATCGGCAGGTAAATTTACAATACTGTCTACGGATTGTTGCAATGTTTGGTAATTGTCGGTGTGATGACCTTTGGGCTGATACGAAGGATAGCCGGAGGTGTGCGAGAGAAGTTGTCGCAATGTGGCTTCTCCTTTTATATCGGTAAACTGGGGAAGCCATTTCTTTACTTTGTCGTCCCACGACAGATAGCCTCTATCTACGACAGCAGCTATAACTGCTGCGCCAACCCATTTTCCAGCCGAAGCTACAAATGCAGTTGTCTGGGGGGTGTAATTGCCGTAATATCGTTTGTATATCTCTTTGTTTCCTTGTCCGACAATAATTGCAGCTCCCTGATAGTATCCGCTATCTATCCAAGCTGTTATTCTCCTGTCCAAATATGAAAAGTCACACTTATTGGTTGGCACTTTAGCCCATGAAGCAATCGTGTTTAATAGAATAATAAGAAGTGCAATGGCTAATTTGTTGTTTTTCATTTGGATATGAGTAAGCTTTGTTTTTGTTGCGTTTTTTTTCTTGTCAAAAATACATTAAAAATCCCAAATCATTTTTTTGTATTAATCAAATTTGTTTCAAATTATAATTTGGAACCTTCACTTATAACATTGAAAGGTATTATTGATGCCAATATTATAATGCGCCTATGGCAATTTTGCGTATAAATTGCTTCCATATTATAATATGAAACTTATTTGGATAGTAAACATAGTAACTATAGTGAAAGATAGATTTATTTTTGCGTGCAGTTTTATTTTATAGGCTGCGTATGTGAATTTCGGTGGGCGATATATGTTTCAATTGAAAGGAACGGGTTGTTTTGAAATAATAGTTTAGATAGAGATAAAATCCAGAAAATGAGAATCATTTTTAAAGTGGTTAAAGAAATATTAAATTAAGCATGAAGAAGTTTGTTGTTGTATTAGGGTTATTCCAATGTTTTTTTGTATTTGGTCAATCAAATAAACAAACAGCTTTTCGCCCGGGTGAAATCTGGAATGATGTTAAAGGGGTACATATTAATGCCCATGGTGGTGGTATAATGTATCAAAAAGGTACATATTACTGGTATGGTGAACATAAGGTTGCAGGTGAAATAGGGAACACTGCTCAAGTAGGTGTTCATTGCTATTCTTCTAAGGATTTATATAATTGGAAAGACGAAGGGGTTGTATTATCGGTAGTAGAGGATACCACAAGTGATATTCAAAAAGGCTGTGTCATGGAACGTCCCAAAGTTATATACAATGCCAAAACAAAAAAATATGTCATGTGGTTTCACATAGAGTTGAAAGGGAAAGGATATGGATATGCACGCAGCGGGGTCGCAATAGCTTCGAAACCAACTGGTCCATTTGTTTTTAGGGGAAGCATCCGTAGTAATCCAGGAAAGTGGCCTATGAATGTGTTACCTGTCCATAAGTTGCCAGTTTGCGATTATGTGAAAAACACCTATTTCCCAGGTAATGGGTTTTCAGGAAGTGTTGATTCCTTAAATATCTTGGGGAAATTCTTTGACGAAGGTCAGATGGAACGAGATATGAATCTGTTTGTGGATGATGATGGAAAAGCATACCATATATATGCTTCGGAATACAATGCCACCTTACATATTGCAGAATTGACGGATGATTATCTTGCTCACTCAGGAAAATATGTTCGTGCTTTTGTAGGTCGCTGGATGGAAGCTCCCACGCTTTTTAAGCATAATGGCTTATACTATTTTATTGGTTCTGGTTGTACCGGTTGGATTCCTAATGAAGCTCGTTCAGCTGTAGCTCCAACAATTTGGGGGCCTTGGAAAGAATTAGGAAATCCGTGCGTGGGGAAAGATGCTGAAACAACGTTTCAATCCCAAAGCACTTATGTTTTGCCTGTTGCAGGGAAAAAGAATGCCTTTGTTTTTATGGCAGACCGTTGGATGCCTAAAAATGCTATCGATGGTAGATATGTTTGGTTGCCTATTACGTTTAAAGAAGATAAAATTCAGATAAAGTGGCTTGATAAATGGAGGTTGTTGGATGTGTTTGCTAAATAGTAAAACGTTGTTTTTCTTATTTGTTGTTTTGTTATATTTGTTATTCTGAGTGCAATTTGACTCAAATAATAATGTAAGAGCATTCAATACGAATTTTCCGGAGGGGGATTGCACATTGAGGTTTGCGAATTCACACCCTGTTAATAACTAATTCACCACCTACTGAAAATAGATAAATGCTATTCCTTTGTATACTCGTTGAGTGATAATCAAAGGGAGTGGAGTTGCCCAACATATAATAAACAGAGAAACTTTTATTAGACTGCAAAACAGTAGTTGTAATAATATATGAATGTTGAATTGAACGGTTTCTAAATCGGTGGATTGTCATAAAACGTGTGTCAAAGTAGAAGTGTAATTGGTGGGGTGCAAATATTTTGAATTAACAAATGTGAATCTTTTAAAGCTGACTTTTGCAATTTAGGGTCAATACCCGGATTGACTTTTATCAATTCTCAGATATAATAATCAACAAACTCATATAAACTCAAACTTCGTTGCTTTGTTTGATTGGTTTCATGTTTGAAATTGGAAATAATTGATAATGAAGATTTTAAAATCTGTTCCAAATTATAATTTGAAACTTATTCATAGCTTCATTATTAGTCCTGAATTATCTTTGTGTCTATATTTGCACAGTATTTCAATGACGGACATACAATTTCTATCAAAGTACAATATCTAATATTACCACAAAACTGAATAAAAAATTGTGAAATGAAAAATCGTTTGATTAGGAAGAAATTCCAACTAAACCCAGTAGTATTGTGTCTATTCTTTTTAGGCTTTGTCTTTAATTCTTGTAAAGACATCGGATTAGAGGATATAACACCATCTTGGCTGGGTGGAAGTATTTATGAACAGTTGCAGGATGGATATGTTGATGACAAAGGGAACTCTCATACTTTTAAGACTTACGTTAAATTGATTGATGAGATCGGGTATGCAGATGTTTTGAATAAAACAGGTAGCAAAACTGTATTTGTTGCTGATGATGTCGCATTTGATCGTTTTTTTAAAAGTAATTCATGGAACGTAAATTCTTATGAACAATTGACGATTGCCCAAAAGAGACTTATTCTAAATTCCTCCATGATAAATAATGCCTTGTTGATTGAAAATCTGTCAACGATTGAAGGTCCTGTTGAAGGACAGGCATTGCGTCGTGCTACAGCCTTGTCTGTGTTGGACACTATTCCTTTTGAACTTGGAAGCGATTTACCCCAAAATGCATATTGGGATAGATTTAGAGCAACCGGTGTTCGTTTGGCAAAAGATGCTTCCGCAGTGCCGATGGTTAGTCTCCTTGAATCGCAAATGGTTGCCCATGGCATTACCAATCAAGATTTTTCAATTCTTTTTAATGGCAAAAGCCGTGAAAAGGATGATGCCTACATTTACAACGATAAGGTGGTAGCGAGAGATATTACATGTCAAAACGGTTATATTCACATATTAGAAGATGTGCTGATACCTCCTTCAAATATGGCTGACGTAATGCGCAATGCATCTGAAACTAAAGTTTTTAGTTCTTTTGTTGAACGCTATGCTGCTCCATATTTTCATCCTGGGTTGACTAATCAGTTTCGGCTTGCCGGCGGAAATGACTCCGTTTTTGTAAAAGGTTATTTTTCTGAACGGAGTGCTACTGTTCCATATAGTTCTACATTAAAGGTATGTGCTGACCCGGGAATGAATTTTATTTCAAGTTTTCTCTTGTTTGACCCGGGTTGGAATCTTTACAGTTCAAGTGTAACCGGTTCGTTTCAAACTGATATGGGGGCCATTTTTGCTCCTTCTGATGAAGCATTGAATAGGTATTTTACGCAAGGTGCCGGACGTGCTTTGGTTGACAGATATGGAAGTGTTGAAAATATTCCCAATAATGTGTTGGATAAATTAATCCGAAATCACATGAAATCTAGTTTCTTGGCATCTGTTCCTTCGCAGTTTTCTAATATTGTGGATGATGCCCAGGAGAAAATGGGGGTAACTACATCTCAAATTGATAAAGTATACCTTGCTACAAATGGTGTTGTATATGTTACAAATACAGTATATCCGCCGGCTTTGTATTCTTCTGTAATGTTTCCTGCTGCAATTAATGAAAACATGAAGGTGTTTAACTGGGCTATTGAACAGTTGGAGTTTGCCCCATATCTTCTTTCAATGGTAAATACCTATAGTTTCTTAATTCCGGCTGATAATTTTACGTATATAGTTCCCACTTCGTTAAAGTCCCCTCATCCGATAGCCTGGAAGTTCCATTATAACAATACTTTAAAAATAGTATATGCATCGGTACACCCATATGATGACACAAAATCTTACCCATCTTCTATTGGTGACTCAATATCAGTGGAACTAAATATCTCCGTTTTAAAAGATCATTTGGAAGATATGTTAGATTACCACACTATAGTTGGTAAAATAGAAGGAGATAAAGAGTATTACCGCACAAAAGGAGGTGGAACAGTAAGGGTTATTCAAAATGGAACCCAACTTGATTTTGCCGGAGGAGGTGATATAGAACGGAATATTTCAAACACTGTTACAAAAATATATGATCAAAGTAAAGAAACTAACGGTCGTGGAAATGGAAAATCGTATGTGTTGGATGCACCCGTACAAACACCAACAAGATCAGTGTATTCTGTTCTGTCAGATAATGTAAATTATCCTCAATTTTCTGAGTTCTTCAAATTGTTGCAAGGTGCAGATGATTTATGGGATGGCGATAAAGTAAGATCTGTTAAATATAGTGTATTCTACAAGGATGCTGCCCAGGCCGGTTTGGATTATAATGTAAGGTTCTTAAATACTTACCATTATACATTATATGTTCCCACAAACGAGAAAGTATTGGATGCTATAAATTCCGGCTTGCCTACTTGGGATGAAATAGCTGCTGAAACTGATCAGGTTGAACGTGATAAAAAAGCAGATCAAATTATACGTTTTCTTCGGTATCATTTTCAGGATAATGCAGTGTTTCTTGATAATCCGTCCATATCAGGTTCTTATCAAACGGCAACTCTTAACCTGAATACGGAAGTGTTTTACAAATTAAGATTAAATGGAGGTAATAAAACTTTGAATATCACGACAGGGAAAGGAGATGTTGCAAGTGTGATAAATACATCAGGGTTATATAATATAATGGCACGTGATTTTAAATTCAATACGGCAAATCCAATGCTTGCAACAACAATTGAAACATCTTCTTATATTGTTATTCACCAAATTGATAAATGTTTGTACTTTGAGGGTGAATATGAATTATTATCAAGGAACAAAATTCAAAAAACGACGCGTAAGAAGTATTGAAAAAAGATTAAGCTAATATATGAAACAACTATTTATAATACTAATAATTGCTTTGTTGGGTTATTCTCAACAAGCAACAGCTCAACAGGCTCCAGGTGATGTTATCATTGGTAACGTTTCTGCTAAAAGTGATGGCGCCTTGATTGGTGTGAATATCAGGGAAGTAGATGCAACCAATCGAATTGTCTCAGTTACGATAACAGACATCAATGGCAATTTTTCTTTAAAAGTAAAAAACGCTCAAAACAAGTTGCAGGTAAGTTACGTCGGATACAAGCCAGTTACGCTTGCTATTGGGACCCGAAAGAAATTCTCCATCGAAATGACAGATGCTACACAAATAGAGATAGTAGAAGTAAAAGCAAAAAAAATGGCCAATACAGGCTCTATCAGTATCCCTGATAGAGAAAATCCACAGGCAATTCAAACCATAAAACCTGATTTTGACAAAGCGTCTCATGCATCTTTAGATGAAGCACTTCAGGGACAAATTGCAGGTTTGGATATTATCGCGAATTCAGGTGATGTTGGGGCCGGGTCTGCCATGCGTTTAAGAGGAACAGCTTCGATTAATGCAAATGTTACTCCTTTGATAGTAGTTAACGATGTCATATTCGATGCTCCCAACTCAGATACTTTCGATTTTGTGAATGCTAACAATGAAAATTTCGCCAATCTATTGTCTATTAATGTGGACGATATAGAAAGTATTAGTGTAATGAAAGACGGTGCTTCTTCTGCCCAATGGGGATCCAGGGGTGCAAATGGTGTTATCTCAATCCGAACAAAGAAAGGGGTCAGGGGGAAACCACGACTTACTTATACTTACCGTTTATCAGGGAAAAGGCAACCGGAAGGGATGAGAATGTTAAATGGAGATGAGTACACCATGTTTTTGAAAGAAGCTTATTTCAATCCAAAACAGAGTAATAACGCTTCAAATTTTAGGGAGATAAACTATATTCAGAACGATGCAGTATTTCCGGATTGGCGAATGTATGATAATAATACAGATTGGCTTTCTGCTATTAAAACTACTGGTATTACTAATGATCACTACCTGACCCTTAGAGGTGGTGGTGAAAAAGCCTCTTTCTATTTATCTGGCGGTTATTATAGTGAAAAAGGGACTATCATTGGCCAACAAACCGACCGGTATACAACGAGAATGGATTTGAATTATAATGTGTCAGATCGGATTCTATTTCAGTCGGAAATGTCATTTTCATATTCAAATGAAAATAAAAATTATGAAGGATTGTTGGATATAGCCTATAAGAAAATGCCTAATTTAGGCATTTATCGGGAAGATGTATTTGGTAATCCTACTGACCAGTATTATTCAGTACCACAAGATATGTCTTCAGCTTTAAAAGATCAACTGGATCTTAGAAATCCTGTAGCAGAGGCATATCTGGCAATAAATAACGTAAAAAGCTATCGTTTGATACCTACTTTCAGATTGCAATACGATATTATACCCCGGGATGAGCATCAAATGCTTCAAGTAAAAGCATTGGTAAATTTTGATATAAGCAACAATAGCAGTTTTTCATTTTTACCCAAGGAATTGTCTACAGCATTATGGACTAACGATAAATTGAATAAATCTGATTACGGAAATAGTAAAGGTTTTTCGACAACAGCCAGATTAGAAATACAATGGATGCCAAATTTCCATAATGATGACCATACCTTGACAACGTTTGCATCTGCACAGTTAAATTCAAGTTCTTCTGCTTCGCAAAAGGAGTCATCGTACGGATTGCCTTTCGGATTATTAAGTCCTACAACCGGATCCTATGTTTCTGATATGGGCAGTTCTACCAACCATGGAAAGGGAATGTCATTTACAACTGTATCGCACTATTCTTATAAATCGAAGTATAATTTTGGTTTGACAATTAGACCAGAAGCAAGTACGAAATTTGGCCCTAAACGAAGATTTGGAGTGTTTGGAGGTTTGTCTGCCCGTTGGAATATCGTTGATGAATCATTTATGAAGCCAACAGAAAAGTGGTTGAGTATGCTTGCCGTAAGGTTCAGTACCGGTATTACAGGAAATCAACCTAAAGATGAATACCTGCATTTCAGTAAATATGAATCCTGGAGCAGTTATGTGGGCGATGCTGCTATACGCCCGGTTAGTGTTCGTTTGAATGATTTGCGTTGGGAGAAAGTCCAAGACCAAAATGCCGGATTTGATTTAGGTTTCTTGGATGATGCTTATGAAGTGCATTTCAATTACTACTATAAAAAAACAATAGACCTGTTAAACAAAGATGTTTCCATTTCAGCGACATCAGGTTTTACAAGTTTTTCTTGGCAGAATGTTGGTACTGTAAGCAATCAGGGGTGGGAGCTTTATTTGAATGCAAATAAGTTTATAAAAGCTGGTAAATTTTCTATTGATTGCAATCTGAATTTTTCGAACAACAAGAATACAGTTTTGGAACTGAATGATATTATCCTGAGTAAATATAATGGCAATTATGATTTTAAAAATGGAAGTTATATGTCCAGGTTGCAATTAGAGAATTCTTTAGGCTCTATTTATGGTTTTCGTTCTAAAGGTGTATACCAATATAGTGCAGATAATCCGAAGTTAATTGAAAGTGGTTACACATTGGGCACTGCGCCTATAGCCCGAAATGAGAAAGATCAAATAATCTACGATTCGGAGGGGAAACCCGTACCCATGTATTTCGCTTATGGCACATCAAACCAATTAGCTTTTAAGGGAGGAGATGCTATATATGAAGACATTAATCATGATGGGAATATTAATGAATTAGATATAGTTTATTTGGGTAATTCAAATCCGAAATTTAATGGAGGGTTTGGCCTTAAATTCAATTATGACCGGCTTTCACTTAATATCTATTCTGTTTTCCGTTATGGAAATAAGATTGTAAATAAAGCCCGAATGGATGCCGAGAGTATGACATCCAATCTAAATCAAAGCCGGGCTGTAAATTGGCGTTGGAGAAAAGAAGGAGACTTTACGTCTATCCCTAGAGCCCTTAATGGAGCTGAAACAGGTAAGAATTTCTTGGGCAGTGACCGTTATGTTGAGGATGGATCTTTTTGGCGTGTAAATCAGTTATCTTTAAACTATTCACTGCCGTCCAAATTATTATCCAGGTTCTCTATTGGGTCTGCGTCTGTTTTTATGACTATGTATAATTTGTTTGTGTTAACTAAATATTCGGGAATTGATCCTGAAGTTGGTTATAGTTCATGGGGTGTAAGTACTGATGGAAATAAAACCCCAAGGCCAAAATCGTTTACGGCGGGGCTGTCAGTTCAATTTTAATACTAAAGTTATTAGATAGAAATCAAAGATGAAAAACATTAAATATATTTTGCTGGCTATAGCATTTCTCTTGTTAACACCAGCGTGCAGTGACTATTTTAACAACAAGCCGGAAAGCCAGTTGTTGCTAGATGATTTTTGGAAAAAAGAATCGGATGTTGATGCAGTTGTGAGAGCTTGTTATAGAGCTATGCAAGAACCGGATTTTATGTGGCGGGTAATGATTTGGGGTGAACTCAGATCTGATAATGTGATAACCGATCCAAGTGCCGCTGAGAATGAAAAGCAGATGAATAACATGAATATTCTTGCAACAAATGGCGATTGTTCTTGGACTCCTTTTTACAAAGTTATAAATTATTGTAATACTGTGCTAAAATATGCTCCTCAGGTAGAAGAGTTAGATCCTAATTTTACTCGTGCTGACTTGCAAGCTGCTGAAGCAGAGGTGTTAGCTATTCGCGCGTTGTCTTATTTTTATTTAGTACGTACTTATAGGGATGTTCCATTATCTCTTGAAGCTACCATCAGCGACGATCAACCTTTGGCTATTGCCCAATCATCTCCGGAAGTTGTATTGCAACAAATCACAACCGATTTGCTTCAGGCAGAAGAATGGGCATTAACTTCATATCCAACAATTAAGTACACTAAAGGAAGAATGACTAAAGATGCAATCAGAGCTATTTTGGCAGATGTGTATTTGTGGAGAAAAGAATATGCAAATTGTATTACTTACTGCGACAAGTTGATTAATGCCACTACAATTGTATCAAATTACTCTGGAGGAACAATGGTTGTTCCTAAATATGAGTTGATCAAAGAAGAGCCTTTCTCCCTCATTTTTGACCATGGGAATTCTTCTGAGAGTATTTTTGAACTGCAGTTTTCAACAGATGTGAAGAATGATGCTCTTACTAGAAATAAAACTGAAAAAGATGATATACATAATGGATTGTATGGGAGTGAGACGCAAATTGGCGTATTAACGGCTACCAATGCATATGCTGATTCAGAGAGTGAACTCGTTTTTCCAAAAACAGACATACGTAAGTCTAATTTTATCTCAAGTTTAAAAGCGGAGAAAAGTACATTTAAGATTTTTAAATATCTGGGATCAGCCTCGGCGAAAGGAATTGAGTATTCTTACTCGTACAAGCTAACATCGCCAAACTGGATTTTTTATCGTATTACTGATATTATGTTGATGAAAGCTGAAGCTTTGGTTCAGCAAAACAGTTCAGAGGCAGATCTGAAATTAGCGCTCAATTTGGTAAATAAAACCTATATGCGCGCTAATCCGACTCTTGAAGCTGACTCACTTTTGTTTAATAACTATAAAACGGTTACTGCCATGGAAAAATTAGTGCTATTGGAACGACAAAGGGAGTTGATGTTTGAAGGGAAACGTTGGTTTGATTTAGTGAGAAATGCAGAACGCAAAAACTCAACGGCAGAATTAGTTGATTACGTAATGTTCAAATATACAACAAACCAGAGCACTATCATGTCGAAATTGTCTGTAATGAATGCCATATATTTACCGATTGATGATGATGAATTGAAAGTAAATCCTTTGCTAAAGCAAAATCCATATTACCAGGTTTCAAATACTATTGTAAAATAATTAAATCCTCACTTATGAAAATACAAGTTGTAAATATCAAAAGATTTTTTTTGCTATTGTTTAGCAGCTCACTTTTGATAGTCCTTATTCAAGGATGTGATAGTGATAAAGTAGGTGAGAACTTTTATACTTTCACTGGCAATACTATCGGCAGTTACCTGGAAAAGAATCAGGGGACTTATGGTGAATTTTGGAAGGCCGTTAAAAAAGCGAACTTGCAAGATTTGACAAAATCGTACAAAAAGTATACTTGTTTTGCTCCAACTGACTCAGCAATGAGAAATTTTTACAAAGAAAAAGGAGTAACTTCTATTGACCAATTGTCCGATTCAGTTGTCCGTTACGTAGTATACAGTCATTTGATCCCTGATAAAATATATATGAGTACCGACTTTGTTGAAGGGGCATTGTCATTTACAAATATGAATTCACGTTATCTGGTTGTTGGTTTCAAATCTCAGGATATAGCGGTAAATGTCGTTATCAATACTAATTCTGTAGTAACAGAGAAGGATATAAAAGTCGAAAACGGAGTTATACATGCCCTTAACAGAGTGTTAACGCCTGCAACTTCTGCCATTCCGACTTTAATGGGTGGTGATGAAAGAATCAGCCTATTTGTTAAGGCAATGGAGGCTACAGGGCTGGATGCTGATTTACAGTTGCTAAGAGATGATTCCTACACGCCTGAAAAAAATCCATTGTCAATAGATGGTACCACAATTTGCCGGAGTCCTAAACTCAGAAAATTCGGTTATACGGTTTTTGCTGAAAGTAATATTGTATATGCGGCAGCAGGAATTGATACGACTAGTTTGGATGGTTTAAAAGCTTATGCAAAAAGTATTTATGATGTTATGTATCCCGAAGATGCGGGTATTGCAGATTTAAAGGATAAGCGAAACAGCTTGAATCGTTTTATAGCTTATCACGTGATAGATAAGACGATAAATTATAACAATTTTTTCTATAAAGCCAACATGGCTCTTGGTATTCCTTTGTATGAATTTATGGAGACATTTTGCCCGAACACTATTTTTAAGGTGTCGAACGAGACAGGCGGTGTTGTTATCAATAGCGATCAGACGCGAGGAGTTTCGGGTGCACAAGTTCTACCCATAGAATCGGGTCGTGTGCAGGATACGCAAAATGGTGTCTATCATTTAATTGATAATATTCTTGTTTATGATCAGAAGGTGGTAACAATGTTATTGAATAATAAAATCAGAATGGATGTCGCAAGTATCCAACCGGAATTAATGACCAATGGGATTCGATTCGAAAAAGGTGATAACCCTTCGGGAATAACAGGACCTGCAAACTATTATAAATTTCCGGATGGTTATCTGAAAAATGTCAGCATCATTTCTAACAATACACGTTTGTATTATCTTCAGGGAAATAAAACCTGGGGAAATTATCAAGCGGACGAGATGATGGCGCAGGGAAGTTTTGATTTTATTATGCGTTTTCCTCCAATACCAGCCGGTACTTACGAAATCAGATTTGGCTATACTGCTAATGAACACCGTGGTATTATTCAGTTTTATGTTGATGGTGAACCTCAGGGCATACCCTTGAATATGAAAAAACTGGCAACAAATCCGGCTATTGGCTGGGTACCTGATGCCGGAACTTTAGACGATGGCATTGAAAATGACAAAATGATGCGAAACCGTGGGTATATGAAGGGTGGGGCTTCTTACTTAATGAATGGCGGGCCTGAGACTTGCAGGAATCATAATGGTGCTTTAAGACGAATAATTTGTACCAAAACATGGGATACAGATGGCCCACATTATTTGCGTTTCAAATCAGTTTCGGATGTAGCTTTAGACCAGTTTATGATCGATTACTTTGAATTTGTGCCAAAAAATGTTTATAATAATCCGAATGGAGAACCAGAGGATAGACTTTGATTAATACCTGAAAAATATAATTACTTATGAAACGAGCATGAACAGAGTAGTTTATTAAATTGCTGAAAACCTGATATGCGAGTTCCATGCGACCTTAAAAAAAACAATTAATTACACATGAATAAAATGAGAGTTAAAGCATTAATAAGGATGCAATTGATTCTATTAGCCGGTGTTTTGCTGTTTGCTTGTTCTGATGAGAGTTGGAATAAACATTATAATGCACAGCCGGAATTAGTTTCGGATAAAAATTTATGGACTACAATAGAATCGACACCTGAATTGAGTGGATTCGCAAAATTGTTGAAGACTTATGGGTATGATAAGGTTTTGTCCCAGTCGCAAGCTTATACTGTGTTTGCTCCAAACAATGAGTCATTAGCAGCATTAGATACAAGCAATATGGATGTTAAGACAGAACTGGTTGAAAATCATATCGTTCGTTTTATTTATCCAGCTTCTGGCAATAAAGATATTACGCTTAGTTCTTTAAATGGCAAGAGAATTAATCTAAAGTACAGGGATGGCAGTTATTTTTATGGAGACGCTTCATTTGATTCTCCAACCAAGAGTATTGTTGCAACAAATGGTATTGTCCATGTTTTGAAAAATTATGAGAAATTTTTCTCTAATATATGGGAGTATCTAGACAAAGGGATTGGTTTGGATTCCGCGAGAAAATATATGTATTCGTTTGACAGGTTAATTTTTTCTGAATTGTCGAGTGTGCCCGGAAGTGTAGTTAATGGCCAACAGACTTATCTGGATTCGGTTTTTTTTAATTTCAATCCTTTACTGAGCAGTCTTGGGTATATTAATCGCGAAGACAGTTCGTATACAATGCTTGTACCTAATAATACTGCATGGGGTAATGCATATAATCGCATTAAAGATTATTATGTGTATTATAATGCAAATTCAATCAGAAGAGATTCATTGCAACGAGCTAATACATCTTTCGCTCTGGTTCAAGATTTGATTTTTAATAACAATTTGCAAAAGTCGATACAGGATTCAATGGTCACCACCTCGTTAAATACTTTTTATACCCCTCAATATCTTTTTGATGGAGCTGAAAAAATCATTACAAGCAATGGAACAATATATGTGACTAATGATTTAAAGATAGAAGCTACCGATTCCTGGCATCAACTCATAAAAGTCGAGGCGGAACGAAGTTTAGGTAGGGTAAGTACTTTATCTACACCCTATTCGGAACGTGTGGAATCCGGAATAACATCTATTTCAAATAGCAGGTATCTAAGATTATCTCCTACAACATCATCCGGTAACCCTACTGTAATATTCGAAATACCTGGTACATTATCGAGCTATTATGATATTTACTGTGTTTTTGTGTCGCCTAAAACTGTTAATCCAAATGCAACAGGAGTAAAATCATGTAAAGTTTACTTTAACCTGAATTACTTAACCAGCTCAGGGGGTATTAATAGCCCGGCAGATAGATATCCTTCCACCGGAATAATTGAAGTAAATCCGAATGCTATGGATACAGTATTGGTTGTCCCCAATTTTAAGTTCCCGGTTGCAAATTATGGAGAAAAAGTAACAACGGTGACATTGAAAGTAATTAGTAGTGTTGGACGTACAGAAACCGCCAATTACTCAAGAGAGTTATTAATAGACTGTATTTTATTAAAGCCCAAAAAGCAATAGTATATATAAAAACAATTCTACATGAAAAATCAATATAGTAAAATAAAAGTTATTGCCGGGTTATTTTGGATGTTTTGTTTGATTCCGCTTCAAGCAACTGAAAAATCAGCTACAAATGCTTTTACAGGAAATGATAGCACCCAATTGCAGCAAGGAGTTACTGTGAAAGGTTTTATCCGCGATGGCGCAACGAAGTCTCCAATATTGGGTGCGACAGTTCAAACGAAAGATCAAAAATTTTCGGCAATATCGAATGAGGATGGTTCTTTTTCAATAAGTATTCCAAAATATATTAATCTGCTTTATATTTCTGCCCCGGATTATTCGTTAATAGAATATCCTTTGCGAGGGAAGTCAAATATAGAAGTATCACTTTATCCTGCAGTGCTTCCGCTTCGTGATCAAACAGCTTTGACTGTGGATGCCCATTTACAGTCTTTGCTGGGTAGTGATGTGCGGGTGATTAAACATTCAGGTGCACCTGCAATAGGGGCATCTATGTTTATTCGGGGTTACAATTCCCTGAATGCAGGTGCACAGCCCCTAATTGTTGTTGATGGCGTTATTTTTGATAATCAATATGACAGGGCTTCTATTCATCAGGGTTTTATATTAAATCCCTTGTCGAATATAAGTCCTGATGATGTTGAAAGTATACAGGTTATTAAAGACGGAACTGCCACTTACGGAAGTAAAGGAGGAAACGGAGTCTTGCTTATTAATACGAAGCGGGGAAAAGACCAGGTTACCAAAATTACTGTAACCAGTGTGTACGGGGGCAATGAAAAACCCCGGTCGATACCCGTGATGAATGCAAATCAGTTTCGTGTTTATGTTAGCGATATGTTTAAGGTGGCAGCAAATGGTACTGAGCTCATATCATCAAAGCCTTTCCTGAATGATAACCCGGCGTATTATGATTATGCACGGTATCATAACGATAATAACTGGAGTAATGATATTTACCGTAAAGGAACAACACATTCGTATGATGTGAATGTTAGCGGTGGTGATAATGTTGCATTATACAACTTGTCCATGGGCTATGCCGACTCAAAAAGCCCATTGATTTCCAATGACTTTTCGCGTTTTAAAACACGTTTCAATGCTGACGTTAATTTGACTGATAAATTTAAATTTTCTTTTGATCTTTTGTATTCCCAAAATGACCGGAATTTACGTGACGATGGGTTCAGTGAATTGCCTGGCGAGTTGATTACTTCACCTTCCGCCCTGGCACTGATTAAAGCTCCGTTTTTAATACCTTATGAACATTCAAACACCGGATCTATTACTTCGGATTTGTCTGATGCCGATTTTCTGGGTATTGCCAACCCGTTGTCAATTGTCAATAAGGCCGTGGGCATAAGCGAGCAAAACTATTTGAACATATCGCTAAGGCCAAAATATAGTTTTACCAAATCACTGCAATTGTGTGGCCTCATTAACTACTCGCAGAATACCTTGTATGAAAAGTATTTCCGTCCGGATGCAGGTGTAGCTGACATAATTTTAATAGATGAAAATGAAACGTTGAAAAGTTTTGTGAAAGGACAAAACACAAAACAAATTTCAATGTCGGCAAATATATTCCTTAACTGGAAGAAACAATTAAATTTCCAGGCTTATGATTTTACCGGAGGCTTCCGCTTCTGTAACGATTCATACAAAGGCGAATTTGGTTCAGGTTATAATACTCCGACAGATTTGAATCCAAACCTAAGCAAAGACCTGAAGTTTAGGCAAACTACCGGCTATGATGACAGATGGCGTTCTTTTTCATGGTATATTAACGGTGAATACAATCTGTATAGTAAGTACTTCCTGTCAGGAGTAGTTTCAGCGGATGCTTCTTCCCGTTTTGGAAAGGAAGCTGATATGTTGAAATTTGCCGGGGCGCATTGGGGGGTATTTCCGTCAATTAATGCTGCCTGGTTGGTTTCTTCGGAAGATTTTATGAGTAATTTATCTGCGATTAACACATTGAAGCTCAGGCTTGGATATGGGTTGACTGGCAACGATAATATGCCAGCTGCAAGTACGACAACGTATTTTAGTTCTGTTAAATATATCAATGAATATACAGGTATAACTATAACCAATATGGGAAATACTAAATTAAAGCCTGAAACTGTTGAAAAAACTAACTTAGGACTGGATTTGAATATGTTTGGTAACCGGTTGTCTGTTTCGGCTGATGTTTTCCATCATGTAACCCGCGATTTGTTGACTTTAAAACAGTTTGAATATATTTCAGGTATGGATTCATATTGGGTAAACGATGGTAAAATGCAAAATAATGGGTTCGATTTGTCAGTTAATGCTAAAGTTTTGGTGTTAAAAGATTTTCAATGGGAGCTTGGTGGAAGCATTGCGCGTTATAAAAATAAGATACTTGAATTACCTGAATCGGAAAATGTAAATTCTATTTATGGGGCTGAAATTAAGACTGTACCAGGACAGCCTGTAGGTTTGTTTTATGGATACAAAACCCTTGGTGTTTTTGCTACAACCCAGGAAGCAGCCGATGCTGATTTGAAAATTGCAAATTCAACAGGTCTCGGATATTTACCGTTTACTGCCGGCGATATGCATTTTGCTGATTTGAATGGGGATAATATTATTGATGATAGGGACAAGGACATTATTGGTGATCCGAATCCGGATTTTACCGGTTCGTTTAATACCCAGGTTACTTACAAGAGATTGTCGGTTTCAGCATTATTCACGTATTCATACGGAAATGATGTTTATAATTATGTGCGTTCGCAATTGGAGGCCGGTAGCAACCTTTATAACCAATCTTCAGCTTTGTTAAACAGATGGGTTAATGAGGGTCAAATAACCTCTCTTCCGAAAAGTTCGTATGGAGATGTTATGGGTAATGGCCGTTTCTCCGATCGTTGGATTGAAGATGGATCGTACTTGCGTTTTAAAACATTGACATTCTCATACGATGTTCCGGTAAATTTTGTGTTCCTTTCCGGGTTCACTATATCGGCATCGGTAAACAATTTGTTGACTTTTACAAAATACTTAGGTGTAGATCCTGAATTTTCAGTTAGCAATTCTGTTTTATACCAAGGAATCGATGCAGGTCTTTTATCGCAAGGAAGAAGCTTTTTCGTCGGATTAAAGTTGAACTTATAATTTAATTAGAAACAAATGAAAAATATAAGAATATTTAGACTCATATTAGTTGTTGCTTTTGTTAACTCGCTTTTGTTGTTGAGTTCATGCGAAGATATGCTGACTGTTGAATCAAATCGTTATGTAACAGTTGGTGATAACACATTGTCTTCACCCAATGACTCGGTTTACTCTGTTTTCGGTTTGTTGAAAGGCATGCAGAAAGTTGGAGATCGTTATATCTTGCTTGGAGAAATGCGCGCCGACTTATTAGATGTAACAGAGTACACTCCGGCTGCTATCCGCCAGTTGAGCGATTTCAATGCAGATTCTGCTAATGTATATGCTAACCCGAAAGATTATTATATGTTAATTAATAACTGTAATTATTTTATTAGCCGTACCAAAGATGCAAACAGCCCTTTAAAAAATGAAAATGCGTTGGCTCATGCTATTCGTGCCTGGACATATATGCAGATAGCAACTAATTGGGGAAAGGCATATTATATTTCAAATCCGCTATTGTCGGTTGATGATACCAAGGCGGACTATCCGTTGTTGGATGTTTCCCAACTTACAGACTTATTAATAGCCGATTTGGAGCCATTTGCGGATGCGGAATATCCCAATTATAAAACGGTTTATGATTTTAATAGTTCTTCTTTGTTCTTGCCGATAAAAGTATTGTTGGGCGATTTGTATTTATGGCGTGGCCGTACGACAGACGATTACGAAAAATCTGCTACTTATTATGCTGATTTTATTAATCAATATGCCAAAACAGGCGCTATGCGACAACCACCCTTACTTGCATGGGCTTATGAACAATATAAATTATCGAATTTTGAAACGTTAAGTCCGTTAAATTTATGGTCAACAAGTACAATTGCAAAAACTGGCTCAACTGTTTCTTCCGGTAACATGGGTACTGCTTTCTCCGGAGAAATGGTTACTGCCATACAGATGGCCAAAAAAGCTTCTGAAGGCATAGTGAGTGTGTTACCTTCATATATCCAGTATTTTGGTTTTTCTAAAGTGATAAGCAATTTGTGGGATGAGCAGTATTATACCCTTTCAAAACGAGTTGCCGGAACTCTAAATCCTGCGGTTTATCCCATTGAAGGGGATTTGCGTAAACGTGGTAATGTTTATAATTATTCTGTGCTGAATGCAAAAGGCACGGGCTATGATAATGCTACAGGATTATATAAAATACATAGTGCAAATCATATTCTACTTTATCGAATGGGATTGATTTATTTGCGTTATGCCGAGGCTGTAAATCGTGCAGGGAATCCAAATGCTGCTTTTGCTGTGTTGAAGTATGGCCTTAAACCTTCTACTATTACCGATGTGACCATGATTCCCCTAAATGAGGCAGAAAAGCCGTACATATCGGTATTCAATAGCCTAACGTACACGAACACTTTTTCTTGGTCTGAGGATGGAGAAACCGTTCAAAAAGATGTGTTTATTGGAATACATGCCAGAGGTTGCGGGGATGTTCAATACAATACTTCATATAAAATAGGAGGTGTTAGCGGAAACCTGACTTCAAAATCAGACTCAATAGAATGGGTTGAAAATGCAATTTGCGATGAACTGGCTTTAGAAACATCCTTCGAAGGAAACCGTTTCGGTGACTTGATGCGAATGGCTTTAAGAAGAAATGACCCTGCTTTTTTGGCTAAAAAAATAGCAGCGAAACACCAAAATGATTATAGCAGAATATATGATCTTTTATCTTCAAATACAAACAACTGGTTCTTACCGGAACCGAAATGATAATTATTAAGTAGTAATGCGAATCAGGAGTTGAAACAAAGTCCGTAGGACTTCAATATCAATAGAATAAACATGTATCAATGTTTTATTGTCCGTAGGACATTAATGATTTATCTTTGTTTATCCCCTACGGGGAATTGATTTTGTTTATTTCTATTTTCTATTGATATACATTCCCTACGGGAAATAGCTTACTGTTGGCAAAATAGAATTATTTTCAACTCCTGATTCGCATTAGTAATTTAATTTATCTTAGAAATTCATCTGCTTTGTTGGTGCTGTACTTGTTTATGTATCATTTTTCTGTATGAAAATTTAATAAGCAAAGTTAAGTTATTTGCCAATCTAATCGTTATTTAGTTTTGTGTCAGAAATATTGTTTTCGTATACTAACAGAGATAGATAAAGAATTCTGGTTTGTAGGAATTAGTGTTGTTCGTCAAGATTAGCATTGTTCTGATTCCACTCAAGCAAGGAAAATCCTACCGGGGGGCTATTCGCAGTCAAGTCAGATAGCTGTCGACAAGTTTCTTTGTCAGTTCCCAAAGTACATGCATGCCGTACACTTCAAGTGGCTTGGAGTGCAAATCACCATAGGGGCATCAAACACTGAGTACATGTCATGACCGGAAGTTTTCCGCTATACATTGCGCTAACTCACCTGACCCAAAAAACGAATTTAGAGAACTATTGGGACTCTAAGTCCGTCTGTTTTGTGCATAATATGGCTAAATTGTGTTGCTTTCTCTCTATTGCCATGCCATTGTATTTTTGAAATATAAATAAGACTTTTCCTAACGTGGAATCCGGGATAGACTGAATATACATGACCTTATTGAAGTAACTACGTTGTTTTTTGACATCTCTACGCAAGTTAAGCAACTGTTTTGTTATAATATTAATATCTAAACATTCTGCCTAATTTCTTTAAAATGATTATCCGCAAAAACATCTTAGAACATCAATAATTATTATTTAGCTTGTTAAGATAAATATCTTTTTTCAACCACGAATTACACTATTTTACACGAATAATAAACAGGCATTTTAGTGAAAATTTGTGTAATTAGCTACGCTGGCCGTTGGTTCGTGGTTTGTAATCTTCACTAATTGCAAATGTCCGAATTTGAAGTGAAAATTTGTGTCAATACTTCTGTCTTGACTTTAATTTAGGTCATTTTGAGTATAATCATTTTTTTTATATACTTGCGCAGGACTTGAGTTATTAGATGAACTCCAAATTTTCTGTAATACCCGAATGAGTTGTTGTAACTTTCATAATTACAGTAATTTGTGTTCTTGTTTTTTATTGATTTGAAAGATTGACAAAAAACAATTTTGTTCCACATTATAATATGAAACTCAATTGAGGGGAAATAATTAGTTTTTTTTTCAGGCAATAGATACATTTGCATATGAATTTTATCAATGCCTAATTTTTCTACATAAGCTAATTCAATAAAGTAGGTAGAAAATACAATCTGCGATGAACTGGCTTTAGAAACTTCGTTTGAAGGAAACCGTTTTGGTGATTTGGTGCGAATGGCTTTAAGAAGAAATGATCCGGATTTTCTGGCTAAACGTATTGCTTCCAAACACGAAGGAAGTGAAAATGACAGAATTTATAATCTTTGATCTTCAAATATAAACAACTGGTTCTTACCAGAACCGAAATAATCAATTTTAATAGTTAAATTAAATTTAATGGAATCATGAAAAAGAATTACTTTTTGGTAGCATTGCTAATATTCTTAGTAACTGCAATTACAGGTAAAGCGCAGAGCTATAGCCTGAAAGATTTGACTCCTGATCAGTTTTCCTCCGGTGGAACTGATATGTGGAGTTTTGAACGGCACGATGTAAATGCCGGGGTTTACGCACCTTTTACGACTTATGGCAACAACAGCAATGCGGTAAACTATTATGACACGTATATTACTGAACGTTTCGGGTTTTATCCGATTATGAATCGTCCGGCAAGCGGAGGGCAGTATGATGTTAAACGCAATGCATGGTTTTCTGATGCTAACGAGTTCGCATATGTTGCCGCCGAATATCCTACTGGAACCAAGGTGGGTGATAACCTTGTTTACGGCGAAGCATCTTATCCTGACTCTCTGACCGGTTACGAGGTGTATTCTAATTCTTTAACCGCAGTCAATTCGGCAATTACTTTTACCGCTCCTGCTAATGGTTACTATCGGGCAGATATGAGACTTCTCCGTATGGATCCTTCGGCCTCGATTGGTGAGATGACGGCCAGCCAGTATTTCCGTTATGGGGGTACAGGAACGGCTTATCCTTTAGGTCAGGAGTTTTTTTACGGGAAATCAAGAGGTATAGATTGCGCAGCTGCAGCTAATGCTGCAATCTACAATGAATATCTGGCAAAAATTCCGGAATATCCGACCGTAAATAATAACTGGAGTCAACCTTTCCGCTGGTTGCCTGGTTATTCTACTTCAAGATATTTTTATTTCTTTGCAAAAACAGGCGACAAAATTTCTTTCGAAACTGATGCCCGCAGCACCGGGAACACAGAAACTAAGCCACGTGGTGCGTATGCCCGTACTAAATGGATTAACCTTGCTGTCACTGTAAGTGATGCAGCTACGGCAACTGCTGACGTTTCTAAGTTAGTAGATCCTTATAAGCAAGACCAGTCTCTGATTGATTCTTTGAATACTGTATTAGTGGAGGCTGAAGCAGTGATTAATGATTCTAAATATTCGCAGTTCTCACGTGATGCCCTGTCAGCTCTTTACACAAACATAGACCAGAGGCTGACGGCAGGTGCAGTAGCAACGATGGAAATACCTTCATTGATTGATCAGTTGCATAATGCGATTGCCGCTTGCCGTGCTACGGTACCTGGTCTGAAGGCAAGATATACTTTTGATAACGTAACCAATGGGGTAGTTCCAGACTTGTCGGGGCAGGGCAATAACGGCACATTAGTTAACAATGCCTCTATTGTAAAACAGGGCAAATACAACGTAATGGATTTAGGTTTAGACAAGGGTTATATGGATATGGGATCAACTATTGGTAGTGTCGCTGCCAGCATGAGTGATTATACTTTTTCAGCATACTATCGCATTGACCCAAGTGTTACACTTTCAGGAAATGGTTACGACTTATTTGCATTTTCTACCATGCCGGCTTGTTCTGCAAGTGCTGGACAATATCTTTATTATCGTACGACTTCCCAAAGTCTAGCTATTTCTCCGGCCGGCTGGAACAAATCTAAAGGGATCTCTGTTGGTACTGCTGCTACCAAAGGTGCTTGGCAACACGTGGTTGTCCAACAAAAGGATACACTATGTACTATCTATGTGAACGGCGTGGTTGTAAAATCAGGAATAGCACCGAAACCATCAAGTGTGTTTACGGCTTCTACTTCTTCCAACTGGATTGGCCGTCCGTGTTTCGGTGGAGACTCATATCTGAAAAATACCTTTGTATATGACGTCCGCCTCTACAACTATGCGGTGACTGTGGATAGCATTACCAAATGGAATGGTGTAGTGGCTGATTTGGAAATAGAAAGTAATAAAGGTACCGGTGGAGAAGATTATCATGTGTTGGATTCGTTAGCAACTGCATATACCAGCCTTGTGGGAACTTACACAATTGGTGTGGCAGCAGGAACATATCCGCAAAGTGGCAAGGATGCAATTATGGCGGCTATAGCTTCGGCTCAGGCATTATCTTCGGCCCATGCATCTTCTCAATTAAAAATTAATTCAGAAGTGTCGAGCCTTAAAGCGGCATATCAGACTTTCCTTGCTTCAATGATTGTTGAAACGAATACTTTACTTGAAGGAAAATACTATATCACATTAACTGATTCGCTCTATCTTACTAATCCGGGTACAGCTTTACTCGCAAATGGTTCATATTTGACAATTGCCAACGGAGGATTAAGTAAAACTAAAATTACAGCAGATTCAAGCCAGGTGTTCACACTTGCTAAAGTAACTTCTCTTGATCCGGCTCGTTTCTCTATCTTTAGTGCACTTAACGAAGGTGGCACATACCGCCATTTGACAGAAATGCCTGTTGTTCAAAGCAATTGGGGTACTCCAGGAGGTGGAACAAACAGTGGGGATGACAACTGGCGTACTGTTAATATTGTTTATAACGGAACAGCTTATGCCATTCAAGATGCAGGAAAAAGTGCGAGTAGAGGATATTGGCAATACGATCTTGCGAACAAAAAATTAGTTAGTGGTTCAAGTCAGGCTGCTTACCAATTTAAATTCATTTCTCTTGCCACAGGTGTTAATGACGTTGTAAACAGTGGTATACGAATTTTTGCTGCAAAAAATGCTATTCGGGTAACTACAGATGAACCAGCAATGGCGAATGTTTATAATGTTGCCGGAATATTGATACACAAAGTAGCTATTACTGGAACACAATCGATAAATGTACCATCAGGCATATATATTGTAAAAGTTGTCGGACGTACATCGGTTGTCAGTAAAGTAATTGTCAACTAAAAAACTCAAAATGAAAAAAACACTAAAATATATTCTCGTGATTGGTGCGCTCCTCGTGGCGCACCCTCACGATTTTTTTGCCCAAAATTTTGTGCACCCCGGTGGGCTGGTTACCCTGAAAGATATTGACAGGATAAAGTATCTTAAGGATTTGGAGGGAGATCCGGTAATTACCGAGGCTTTTAATAAGCTAAAAGCGAATGGCCATGCCCTATATACAAATACACCAAATCCTACTACGACAGTAAATAGGGGAAGTACTGCCGATAACTATTCGGTAGCATATCATCAGGCTGCTGCTGCTTTTCAGAATGCGTTGATGTGGAGAATTACAGGCGATAATCGTCATGCCGATTGTGCGGTTAATATACTGAATGCCTGGGCAAAGACTTGTAAAGGGTTTGAAGGTAACTCCAATGCTTCTTTGGCGTCAGGGCTTTATGGGTATGAATTCGCCCAGGCGGGCGAATTACTGCGTGGATATTCCGGATGGAAGGCGGCTGATTTCAAAGCATACCAAACCTGGATGCGCGACATTTGGGCGCCAAGGGCTTTGTATTTTCTGTATTTAAGGCATGGAAATACCGTAGAGAATGGAAAGGCTATACACTATTGGTCAAACTGGGGTTTGTGTAATGCGTTGTGTGTGATAAGTGTAGGGTTGCTCTGCGATGATGTGGCTTTGTATAATGAAGGAATGTCGCACTACAAAACGGATAAGGCCGGTAATTATACTGATGTTTACAGCAATCCGATCGTTGGTATGGGAAACGCCGAATTTCTCGGGAATTTGGTGGTTTGGTTACAGCCCGATGCGCGTGGGCCTTATGGATTTATAGGTCAAATGCAGGAAAGTGGTCGCGATCAGGGGCATGCAACTATGGCTGCCGGTTTGGCTATTGATATTTGTCAGACAGCCTGGAATCAGGGTGAAGACTTGTATGGCTATATGAACAATCGTATAGCAGCCGGTATCGAATACATCGCATTGCTCAATTCTTTACAACCTAAAACACCCCCAACTGATACGGTTCGCTATGTGCAAGAAATTAGAGATTCGGTTCCCTTTCTGCCCTATCAGAGCGAAACTTGGGTTATGACAGAAAATGGAATAGGTAGTATGGGATCTACCCGTCCTTGTTGGGACAGGGTGTTGGGACATTATGAAGGAGAAATGGGAGTGAAAATGACATATTCCCGGAAAATGGCACTCAAAGCAGGCATTGACGGTGGTGGGGGAGATTACGGCCCTAACAGTGGCGGATTCGATCATTTGGGATTCACAACTCTAACCAACTACCGGCCTTCCTCATGGTATCCGGTAGCGGGTCATTTCCCGGTGACTATGGGTACTAGTATTACTTACAAGGGTAAAACGTACAAGACATCGAATATGAGCGGAATTGCTAAGGATAGTATCATTACACTTTCTCCTTCATTGCCTGATGGTACGGCTGCTGATGGAACCTGGCGCTGGCAATCCGGCGAAACTACGCGTGAGTTGACTTTCCCTGCAAATAAAAGTGGACTTAACCGGGTTACTTATACCTCGGCGAATGGAACCAAAAGCACACAGGCATTTAGTTTTGCGGTTTCTGGTGATTGTATGCCAGACAAGATAACGCCTCAAATAACTATGGGGGTAACAAACTACACTGATACTGTAATTACTGTTTTGCCTTTCCAGGCTTTCTCGCTGAGCATTAGTACTCCGTATTTCAATGTAGGTACTGCCAAGTGGAATACAGGAGCTACCGGTTTCTCTGCAGCAATAAGCTATGGTGTAAGCAAAGATTCCACTTTTTGGGTGGATCATATCAATATGGGAGGATACAAGAAACGTATCAATTTCCATGTTAAAGTGCTATATATCACGCCATCCATTTCGGTAAATGGCGGTGCCCCGGTGTCAACGAGTAACGTAACCGTATTGCCGGGGCAAAGTGTGGAATTGAAATCCGAAACTACGCTAGGTTTCGATGGTGGAACTTTCCGATGGAGCACAGGACATGCTTCGAAAAGTCTGATGGTCCTGAATGTGCAAAAGGCGAAGCATATTAAGGTCTATTACACGTTGGTGAAAAATAATGTTACGCATATAGATTCCCTTGATTTCAATATTTCTGTCGAACAGAAAAATTACCAGTTGGCCAATGGAAATTATTATATCCAAAATGCAACGGATGGCACTTATTTGACAAATACCAATGCCAATGCCAATGCAACCGACAAGATTAAGCCTACCTTTAATGTTATAAATTCGGGTGATACTCAGTCGCAAATGTGGACAATTACTAAAGAGACAGCCGCGAATGCGGGAGGGCGGTTTAAAATTGTATCCAAGAAGGATGGAAACTATGTGAATGAAAATTGTGCCTTTGGCACCAATCCGTATTACTCCGACTGGAATACTTATACGTTCCATTGTCTTGATGGAGAAAACCTGTATGCCATTCAAAACGGCGGTAAGTCGGGGACTCAGTTTTGGGTTATCAATGGCAATGAAGTGACAGGCAAAGGCTCAGCGACACAAAATGGATATCCTTTCCGGATAACGTCTGTTCTTCCACAACCTGAGGATACTACTCGGATACCGGGTGTGGGCGTAATTTCCTACATTGCACCTGCCTATGCTATCAGCGGCGGAACAACTCAGCGTGGAGATACAATATCCATTCTGCAAGGGAAAAACCTGATACTGAAACCTGTTAAGGTGGCAGGCATCAGTGGTGGAACATGGGTTTGGGACGACAATAGCACTGGTAGCACACTTACGCTGAATGACGTGCAGAATAGTGGATCCGTATCCGTAACCTTTACCTGTCCTGAAGGAGATACGGTATATGTTTTCAAGCTTACTTATGTGATCAAGGTTACTCCTTTTACAGGAATTGATAATGTATCTTCTGCTTCGGCAATGGTTTATCCTAATCCGGTCGATGATCACCTGATACTAAAAGTATCAGAAAATATCAACTCGAATTCCACATTCGGTTTGTACACTATTGATGGACGAAAAGTTAGATCAATTATTTGTCAACCGGGTGAAAACAAGATTATTGCAACTGACTTGCCAAGCGGTTTGTATATAGGTGTATTTAACGAGGGTGGAGATTGTCAAACATTCAAAGTTCTGAAAAAGTAAATTGTTTTAGAATTATATTATTATTTAACTTTTAGGAGAGCTAACGTAAGTAAAAAGATCAATGAGAAATATTGTAAAATATTTTATTGTGTTGGGTGCGCTATTAATAGTGCACCCTCACAATTTTTTAGCGCAAAATTTTGTTCATCCCGCGGGGATGGTATCTGACACTGATATTGACAGGAAACACTATTTGAAAGATGTTGATAAAATTCATTTGCCCGTAGTTAAATTTTCGCATCCTGATAGGGTTTCATATAATGGTTCGTGTTTAAAAATAGAGAATAAGGATATTTTTATTTACAGCGCTGCATTTCATTATTTCCGGACACCTAAGGAACTTTGGCGCGATCGTTTTGAAAAAATCAAAGCGGCGGGTTTTAATACTGTCGAAACATATGTACCATGGAATTTACATGAGCTAAATATGCCCAAAAACCTGAATGATTTCTCCCAAATAAACTTCAGGGACGTAAAAGAATGGCTCGACATGGCTCATAATGAGTTTGGGCTTTACACAGTTTTGCGTCCGGGAGCGTTTATTTGTGCTGAGTTTGCCGGAGGGGGTTATCCCCGTTGGTTAGCAAAATATCGTCCCAACCCTGTCGATGGATTTTGGTTGCGAAGCGACAATCCTAGATACCTGGAATGGCAGGATCATTGGTATAAAGCTGTGTGCGGATTCATAGCGAAGGAACAAATCACAGCTAAGCCTCAGGGGGCAAGGGGTATGATCCTGATGCAAATTGAAAACGAATACAATTACCATAAAACTGCCAATAAAGAAAGTTCGCTGCGGCACATGTACAATACGGCAGTGAAAGCAGGAATTGTAATCCCAATTTTTACCTGCATGACCACTGAAACACGTGGCAGCAACGACAGCATATTATCGCAGGTATTCGATTGCGATAATTATTACGTTGGGAAAAATGAAGCCTTGACTTGTGCAAACCGTATGGGGGATTTGAAAGCCAAGCAACCGAATGCTCCTGGCTTTGTAACCGAGTTGCAGGGTGGATGGTTCTCTACTGTGAAAGGTCCTTTAAGTGAGAGCCATTTTTCGGATGAAAAACATTTTTATGCGTTGGGAATGATGTCGATTTTGGGCGGTTCTACAGGAATTTTCCCTTATGTTTTTGTGGGTGGAACTCATTTTGCCGGCTGGGGGGCACGTGGCATGACTACAACTTACGACTACAATGCAGCCATACGCGAAAACGGGGCCTTGTCGCCAAAGTATTATGCGGCTAAAAACCTTGGAAAATTTATCAAGACCTATAGTTCGCAGCTGATCCATTCCCGTGGAGGCGTTTGCACGTTGAAAGATGTTCCTTCCGGAGTTGGGGGAGGCATGCGTGTGGCGCAGGATGGCACCCGCTTTGTTTTTGTACACAATAGTAGTGACAGCCTGGCTTCGGGTACGATGGTGGTCAAACCAAACGACGGCACTAAAGCCGGAGAACCCATATACAACTACGATCAGAATGAAAACAAAGTACTGATAAACGTAGATTCGAGGAGTACGGGACTGGTAGGAATTGCCGATATACCGGTTCAATACACATTGGAACCAATGGAAACCAAGGTGCTGGTTATTCCCGAAGGAGCAAACCCTGAACAAGGGAAATGGTGGATTTTCGCAACTCCCGAAATGGAGAAAGCACAACCGGCAAGCATACGGATTAAGGAAGTGAAAAAATACAATGAGGACTTCGAAGCAAATTGGAAACCAATTGCAGAAGGTGTTTCACTCCCCGAAATAGGTGTGAACGATGCCAGATACGTACTTTATCGGTCGAATGTGAGTCTCACCGCTGAAGAAGCTGAAAAATTCAACCATTTGTTATTCAATGTTTTTTCGCGGGATATAATTAACCTTCAGGTAAATGGCAAGTTGGCAAAGCGTGAATATCCTTCTGAAATCAAAGCGGCAGAAGCGATGCGCCCGAGGGAATTCTCGTTCAACTTTATTACCGGCAATGATTATCTAAACCGATACAATGTGAAAGGATTGTTGCATAGCGGTAAGAACGAAGTTCAAGTGGTTTATGAAAATATTGGGCACGAACATGGTTATTTTCCAATGGAAGAGCTTTGCGGGATCCGTAAAGCCGGATTTGGTGAAACTGATTCTGTATTGCTGAAAAAACTAAGCTGGGATGTGGCTACCGATATGGGCGGTGTGAAAAAAGGTTTTACAAAACCAACTTTTAATGTATGTAAATGGCAGGCTATTCAACTTGACACAACAAGTGTAATTACAAGGAAAGGTAACAATATCCAGCCCAAAGGGACGCAGGATGCTTTGTTCACCTGGTATCGGGCTGAATTTAAGTTGCCTGTAAATACAAGTTCAAAAAAGACATGGCGCTTATTGATAAATGCCTCTGGAAATGGATATATTTATGTGAATGGACACAATATAGGTCGCCATTGGGAAGCCGGTTCACAACGGGAATTTTATATTCCGGAATGTTGGTTGAATGATGATGGAAAACCGAATGTAATAGTTCTTGGTTTGCGACAAACAATGAATGGTGCAGTGATTAAAGCAATGGAAATAGCATCGTATGAGAATAATGCCATTGAGTAAATCTAGCTTATTTATTGTGTAAAATAACTGTTGTTTCTGCAGTAAATAACGTTGGTGTAGTTTCTGCTGAAGTGTACCCCAATCCTGTTGCGGATTATTTTGAATATATAAGTTTTAGATAATGTTGTCCCGAATTCAATATTGGTTTATACTCAATTGATGGGCGTAAATTGAAATCAATTCGCTACGTATTTGGAGGGAATGTTATAACTGCCGGCGATCTTCCACAAGGTTTGTATGTTGGATTGTTGCAAGTAAATAGGGAAAACCCAAATGTATAAAATTGCTAAAATGTAGTTTGTGCTTTGGTTTGTAGAATGCAAAAAGGTCATTAAGTCACAGTACTTAATGACCTTTGTTCGTTACATGTGCAGGTAAAATGTATAAATTCGGATATTCGTTTTATACCGATTGAACAAACAATATAGCCCAATTTCGACTTCGTCTCATTGTACTATTTGTTTGTAATCATCGGCATTAACAACAGTAGATATATAAAACAGATTGGACTGTTTTATATGTACAGTTG
>Ga0208789_1000294_pt1 | contig 57706 bp, 34 predicted proteins | sample Methanotroph_Enr_FD_187368 | JGI IMG/M metagenome (GOLD analysis project Ga0208789, IMG submission 187368) | Enriched soil microbial communities from Old Woman Creek wetland in Ohio, USA - Methanotroph_Enrichment_5 (SPAdes) (version 2) | ecosystem: Environmental > Terrestrial > Soil > Wetlands... | reverse complement strand
GTTTATGTTGATGAAGGCTGTGGTACGTTTCCGGTGTTTGTTGCCAACATCTTTACGCCAAATGGTGATGGCAACAATGATGTGCTGTATGTTCACAGCCAGAATGTAAAAGAAATTTCTTTCCGGATATATAACCGCTGGGGCAACCTGGTCTTCGAAACAGAATCGCTCAATGCCGGATGGGATGGGCAGTGCAGCAGTAACGACTGTCCAGCCGGTGTGTATTTCTATGTAGCCGAAGTCACCTTCGAAAGCGGGGAAAGCGTGGTGAGGAAGGGGAACGTGACGATCGTCCGGTAGCGGTTTTTATATTATAGTTACTTGATAAATTGCGCTTCTTGCAATCACCTCCTCCTATTTAAAAAGCGAGTTCAATTCTTACATCTCAACTGCCCACCCGCAGCCTCCTTTGAATATCCTTCTGAAGATTAATCTCCTGATAACCTCTTTAAATTCCAATATCCCTGCACCATTCTCAGAAATATGTATAAATTTGGAATGTTTAATAGGTCATTTCAGAAGTAATCAGTATTAAAACCTTAATTGTTGAGATTTATATCATTCATCGGGTTATTATTAGGAGCTATATTGGCAACAAGCGAATGTGCTGCACAAACCAACCTGGTTCCTAATCCCGGGTTTGAGATTAATCATTCCATTGGGCAATGCCCTTCAGATACATCATTAGATTATTACTCCCCCGATTACTGGGATGCAGTAGGCCTTGGTTCATCTGATTATTTAATTGTCAATACCTGCTCATTAAGCAATGGAGTTCCACTAAATCCATGGGGATATCAAAACGCTTTCGAAGGAACTGCTTATATGCATTTCGGTGTTGTCGGGGATACCTCAGTACCAGTATATCGGGAATACGTTCAGACACCATTAATTTCTGCTCTGGTTACAGGGCATAAATACTGTTTTAGTGCAATGGTTTCTTTGAGTGATTCTACTTTGCGGGCCACTGATGACCTTGGGGCATACTTTTCAAGTATACTTTATACCCAATTGTATGGAGAAAATATTCCGGTAACGCCCCAAGTACAAAATCCACAAGGTAGATTTTTAGTAGACAAATATGGTTGGATGCTCATTTCCGGTTCTTTTTATGCTACAGGGACGGAAAATTATTTAATTATAGGAAACTTTCTTGATGAATATCATACAGATTGGTTGGCAGTTTCTCCATGTGGTAGTCATGAGGTTTGGTACATGATAGGTAGTTATTATATCGACATGGTCTCCCTCTATGACTGCACCGGTTTTGATTACACTGCCAATGCAGGTGAAGATGGGACTGTATGCAGGGGAGAAGGAGTGGTCATTGGTACGGATGAGGCATCCAACAGAAAATATAGCTGGTCACCGGCGGCGGGTTTAAGCGATTCCACCGCAGGCAGGCCGGTTGCTATGCCGCAGCAAACCACTACATATGTGCTTACTGTGATTGATGAGTTTATTCAGCAAACAACTGATACGGTTACTGTTTATGTTGATGAAGGCTGTGGTACATTTCCGGTATATGTTGCCAACATCTTTACGCCAAATGGTGATGGCAACAATGATGTGTTGTATGTTCACAGCCAGAATGTAAAAGAAATTTCTTTCCGGATATATAACCGCTGGGGCAACCTGGTCTTTGAAACAGAATCGCTCAATACCTCATGGGATGGGCAGTGCAGCAGTAACGATTGTCCGGCCGGTGTGTATTTCTATGTGGCCGAAGTCACCTTCGAAAGCGGGGAGAGCGTGGTGAGGAAGGGGAACGTGACGGTGGTGAGGTAATGGAATAGGGGGAATAGTGCTTTGTTAACCCTGCCTGATCGGACGAAAAGGGTAAGGATAATACTTTAGGGTGGTTCCGGGCAAACAGAATAATCTAAAACCAAAGGCAATCATCAGTTTTCTGGCACATTACAAACTGCGCACAAAAAGATATGTGCTCCGCATATAGTCATTCATGTGCACGACATCCGGATCAGTGCGCGTGCGGGGGGAAGGTCAAAACCGCGGGCCGGCGTTGGGGTGAATCAAAAAAACGGAGCAAATCAGCAAAGGCAGCCCGGCAACTGCTTTATCGTTGCCGGGATGTTTGTCTGAAATATCCTTACGTAAGTTTTTTCTTGCAGTTATAACACTAACACCTGTATAGAGTGACATTCCTGGCGGATATTTCAGGCACTCCTTTGCATGATTTGCCTGTTTTTTTGAGAGCGGGGGGAAGCGTTGGTTTTGACTTGATCTTTTGGTTACTTTTCCATCAAGGGAAAAGTGACATAAAAAATAAGATTATTGAAGATATCCTTTTAATGACGTGGTCACCTTCGAAAGCGGGGAAAGCGTGGTAAGAAAGGGGAACGTGACGATCGTCCGGTAATTGAGAATTGAAAAATTAGATGAGAGGAGCTAAGGTTACACTTCGGGCAGATGTGGGCTGTGATTTTAATATTCACCATCCTGTTATAATACTTCGATGTCCTAAAATATTTTTCTCATCGCAGGGAGCTGCATTTTATTATATTTGCCTTGACGGAACCATACGTCAATACAAGAAAATGCTGGTTGTCCATAATGAATAGCCCTTTATGAAAAAGCTGCCCATCCTTCTGCTAATGTTGATTTCGTCATACTGTTATGGACAGTGGATGGATGTGGGTGGTGGCGTATATTATCCTCAGTCTCCCTATGGTGGTGTATTTAGTATGATTGTTTACAATGATAAACTATGGATAACCGGGGGGTTTGAAATAGCTGGTTCAGATAGCAGTGTACTTGATATTGCCACATGGGATGGACATCAACTGGAAGGGATTTCCCCGGGGAATGATGGCGGAGGAAGCATTTATGACCTTGAAGTATTTACAGATGGGAAACTATACATAGGTGGGGACTTTGAGCCTACGGCTAGTTTTAATTCTGGAAATGGCATCTCAAGATGGAGCATTGACTCCTGGGAGAATTTCACTTATGGGGTTCCGTTAGCAACAAATCCTGGTATTTTCAGTCTTTGTACTTTTCATAACAAATTATATGCTGCAGGTAATTTTCTTCAGATTTGTAATACCGAAACGGATTGCATTAGTGGGATGGATATTGCTTCATGGGATGGAAGTTTATGGAATAATGTTGCTGGAGGGCCGCAGAGTTCTGAGATTTATGCGCTTACAGAGTACAATGGGGAATTAATTGCAGGAGGGGGCGTTTGCAATACACCAAATTATTATTTGGTGGCGCGATGGAATGATTCGAGTTGGAGGGCACTGGGGCGGTTTGGTTTAATGGGTTCCCCTGGCACAGTAACCTCCATGGTGGTGGATACTTTGCGAAATATTCTCTATGTGGGAGGTTGGTTTTCATGGGCAGACGGAGATGTCGGATGTAACCTTGCGCAATGGGATGGCAGGCGCTGGAGATTTATTAATCAAACACCATTTTCGGGAGGCCGGCCATACTTGACCATGTATAAAAACGATTTGTATATGTGTAGCATGCACCCAACGGCGCTACCTAATGGAGATACAGTCGCCGGGATAATGAAATGGAAAGGGAAAGAATGGGAGGGCGTTGGAGCCCGGCTTACCACCTGGGATTCAACGAACGGAAGCACCGGTGTTGCTACAGTATATCACGACACCTTGTATTTTGGGGGGAATGTTGATTTTATTAATGATACAATCCCCGTAAATAATATGGCCAGAATGTATGCCCCTCCCGACACTAGTTGTGAAAACCTTTTGGGGAATTACAACAAGATATGGGCTCAGGATACTACTTATTTCTGCGATCAGGTAACGGTTGATTTTGATAATAACACACTCTACTATGCAGACCATTGGCTCTGGAACTTTGGGGATGGGGGGACGGATACAGTGCCGGCTCTTCGATACACCTTTGATGAGGCCGGGCAATATGATGTTAGTCTTATTACTACTTATAAAAATTGCATCGACACCGCATATAAGACCATTACTGCGTTGCCGTGCGATTCCTTTCATGTTTATTTGACAGGCCCCACTGATACAATAGTTATGACTGAAAGTTCAAGTCATTTTTGGTATGCAAATGTCTACTTCGGAGTGACTGCCAATAGTACAACATCTGATTTTACATATTATTGGGATACCGGTGACGGTCATCAGGATACTGGATTTTATGTGTCGCAAAATTGGGCATTTTTAAATCCTTACGGGCATATTTATTATGAGGGGGGTACATATTATATAACCCTGGTAGTAAAGCAGGATTGCTGCTATGATACGATCTACGATACTATAACGATTCTTGATCCTTCAGGCATTGCGGAAATTCAAAAAGATCCAGGATATCTTGGGCAGAACATTCCAAACCCTTTTAAAAACAACACCACTATCCCGTATTATGTCCCTCCCGGATCGACGGGTTCAATTTTTATTGTCGATATGAATGGCAAGTTGATCGAAAAATTCGAACTTGATTCCGACAAAAACCAGCTTGAAATTTCCCTGAAGCAATACAAGAGTGGGGTGTACTTCTACAGTATAAAAATTGACGGGCAGGTAAAGCAGACCAGGCAAATGGTGCTGGTAGAATAATCAATACTGTTGTGGGGTTGGGATGCTTAGTGCGGAAGGGGTATGTAACGATCGTCCGGTAATTGAGAATAGAAAATTAGGCAAGAGGAGCTAAGGTTACACATCAGGCAGATGTGGGCCGTATTTTTAATATTCACCATCCTGTTACGTTACTTCGATGCCTAAAATATTTTTCTCATCGCAGGGAACTGCATTTTACTATATTTGTCTTGACGGAACCATTCGACAGTACAAGAAAATGCTGGTCGTCCATAATGAATAGCCCTTTATGAAAAAGCTGCCCATCCTTCTGCTAATGTTGATTTCGTCATACTGTTATGGACAGTGGATGGATGTGGGTGGAGGCGTGTATTATCCTCAGTCTCCCTATGGTTGTGTATTTAGTATGATTGTTTACCATGATAAACTGTGGATAACCGGGGGGTTTGAAATTGCAGGCCAAGATACAGTCTTCCAAAGTATTGCGACATGGGACGGGCATCAATGGGGAAACATTCTTCCTGGAAATTCTTGTATTTATACTACTGCTGAAGGTACTGATGGAAAAATATATATAGGCGGATGTTTTGATTCAGCGGGCTTTTCTGGTTTTAATTTCGGGAATGGCATTTCCAGATGGAATGGAACAACCTGGGAGCAATTCTCCTATGGGATACCGTTGATGTATAGTCCAGGGATATCAAGTCTTTGTAACTATAAAAGTAAATTGTATGCAGCTGGAAATTTGGTACAAATCTGCAACACTGAAACGGATTGCATTAATGTGAGGGACATTGCATCCTGGGATGGAAGTTCATGGGATAATGTTGCAGGAGGACCGCAGGGTTCTGAAATATTGACATTGAAGGAATATAATGGGGAATTGATCGCCGGAGGAGGCATTACAAATCCCCCTTATTACTATTTGGTAGCGCGATGGAATGACACAAGTTGGAGAGCATTAGGTCGGTATGGGTTACATGGTGGACCAGGTTTGGTAACCTCCATGGTGGTGGATACTTTGCGAAATATTCTCTATGTGGGAGGTTGGTTTTCATGGGCAGACGGAGGTGTCGGATGTAACCTTGCACAATGGGATGGCAGGCGCTGGAGATTTATTAATCAAACTCCATTTTCGGGAGGCCGGCCATACTTGGCCATGTATAACAATGATTTGTATATGTGTAGCATGCATCCAACGGCGCTACCTAATGGAGATACAGTCGCCGGGATAATGAAATGGAAAGGAAAAGAATGGGAGGGCGTTGGAGCCCGGCTTACCACCTGGGATTCAACGAACGGAAGCACCGGTGTTGCTGCAGTATATCACGACACCTTGTATTTTGGTGGGAATGTTGATTTTATTAATGATACAATCCCCGTAAATAATATGGCCAGAATGTATGCCCCTCCCGACACTAGTTGTGAAAACCTTTTGGGGAATTACAACAAGATATGGGCTCAGGATACTACTTATTTCTGCGATCAGGTAACGGTTGATTTTGATAATAACACACTCTACTATGCAGACCATTGGCTCTGGAACTTTGGGGATGGGGGGACGGATACAGTGCCGGCTCTTCGATACACCTTTGATGAGGCCGGGCAATATGATGTTAGTCTTATTACTACTTATAAAAATTGCATCGACACCGCATATAAGACCATTACTGCGTTGCCGTGCGATTCCTTTCATGTTTATTTGACAGGCCCCACTGATACAATAGTTATGACTGAAAGTTCAAGTCATTTTTGGTATGCAAATGTCTACTTCGGAGTGACTGCCAATAGTACAACATCTGATTTTACATATTATTGGGATACCGGTGACGGTCATCAGGATACTGGATTTTATGTGTCGCAAAATTGGGCATTTTTAAATCCTTACGGGCATATTTATTATGAGGGGGGTACATATTATATAACCCTGGTAGTAAAGCAGGATTGCTGCTATGATACGATCTACGATACTATAACGATTCTTGATCCTTCAGGCATTGCGGAAATTCAAAAAGATCCAGGATATATTGGGCAGAACATCCCCAATCCTTTTAAAAACAACACCACTATCCCGTATTATGTCCCTCCCGGATCAATAGGTTCAATTTTTATTGTTGATATGAATGGCAAGTTGATCGAAAATTTCGAACTTGATTCAGGCAACAACCAGCTTGAAATTTCCCTGAAGCAATACAGGAGTGGGGTGTACTTCTACAGCATTAAAATTGACGGGCAGGTAAAGCAGACAAGACAAATGGTGCTGGTAGAGTAATCATTGCTGCTGAGTGTCGGGCAGCGCAGTGCGGAGGGGGAATGTGACGATCGTCCGGTAATTGAGAATAGAAAATTAGGCAAGAGGAGCTAAGTTTACACATCAGGCAGATGTGGGCCGTAATTTTAATATTCACCATCCTGTTACATTACTTCGATGTCCTAAAATATTTTTCTCATCGCAGGGAGTTGCATTTTATTATATTTGCCTTGACGGAACCATACGACAGTACAAGAAAATGGTTCTGGTTCACAATCAATAATCCTATATGAAACGAATCCTCCATCTTCTTCTATTGATGTTGACCTCATTCACAGGCTTTAGCCAGTGGATGGATGTGGGAGGAGGAGTGACAGGAACAATAAATCCATCTTATGCTGGGATTTATAATATGACTATTTTTTCTGATAAATTATTCGTTTTTGGTGGTTATGATATTGCAGGATCTGACACAGGGTTTCAAAGTGTTGCAACCTGGGATGGGCATCATTGGGAAAAGATCCTTCCGGGGAATGCTGGTATTTATACCTCTCATGTCTTTTTAGATAACAAACTATATATTGGCGGGCGCATTGATTCGACAGGTTTTTCAGAATTTTTATATGGAAATGGAATTTCGAGATGGAATGGTACAAATTGGGAAAAATTCACATATGGAATCCCATGGGCTACAAACAATCCAATATATTGCTTGCAAACTTTTCATAATAAGCTTTATGCTGGTGGCTGTTTTCAACACATTTGCAATACGCCAACAGACTGTATAAATGTCATGGGCATTGCTGCATGGGATGGAACATCATGGAGCAATGTGGGAGGCGGACCAGGAGGTTTTGAAATTCGCACCATGATAGAATATAACGGCAAATTGATAGCCGGTGGCGACATTTCAAATCCACCCTATTATCATTTGATTGCACAATGGAACGATACAAGTTGGAGTGCCCTGGGCCGGCATGGCTTATGTTGTCCGGGCCTGTTAACCACAATGGTCGTTGATACTTTGCGAAATATTCTATATGTTGGAGGAGGGTTTAATTGGGCGGACGGGAAAACAGGTTATTATTTAGCCCAATGGGATGGGCGCCAATGGCAAATGATCAATCAAACCCATTTTTCGGTGACCATGCCTTACTTATGCATGTATCATAACGATTTGTATATGTGCAGCATTTACCCTACGGTCTTACCAAACGGTGATACGATTTCAGGCATAATGAAATGGAAAGGCAAAGAATGGGAAGGCGTGGGTGCCCGGTTTACCACCTGGGATTCTACCCAGGGAAGTTCGGGGGTTATGGCGGTTTACCATGATACTTTATATTTCGGTGGGAATTTGGATTATATGAATGATACTATCCCGTTGAACAATATTGCCCGCATGTATGCTTCGCCTGACACCAGTTGCAAGAACCTGCTGGGAAATTACAATAAGATCTGGGCAAAAGACACTACCTATTTTTGCAACCAGGCAAAAGTAAATTTTGATAATAATACGTTCTACTATGCCGATCACTGGCGCTGGGATTTTGGGGATGGGGGTAGTGATACGGTTCCCGCCCCTCATTATACTTATGATGAGGCCGGACAATACGATGTACAGTTGATCACAACGTATAAGAACTGCATCGACACTGCACATAAAACAATTGCAATCCTTCCCTGTGATTCCCTCCATGTTTATCTGTACGGGCCGCCCGATACTATTACTATGACAGAAGGTTCGGGAAATAGTTGGTTTGCAAATCCGTATTTTTGGGTCAGTGCTAACAGTTCAATAGCTGATTTTTCATATTACTGGGATACCGGTGACGGTCACCAGGATACCGGATATTTTGAGTCGCCCAATTGGGCATTTCTGAATCCTTACGGGCATATTTATTATGAGGGAGGTACATATTATATAACCCTGGTAGTAAAGCAGGATTGCTGCTATGATACCATACGCGACACTATTACAATTGTTGACCCATCGGGCATTGAGGAAATTCAAAAAGATCCAGGATATATTGGGCAGAACATCCCCAATCCTTTTAAAAACAACACCACTATCCCGTATTATGTCCCTCCCGGATCGACGGGTTCAATTTTTATTGTTGATATGAATGGCAAGTTGATTGAAAAATTCGAACTTGATTCCGACAAAAACCAGCTTGAAATTTCCCTGAAGCAATACAGGAGTGGGGTGTACTTCTACAGTATTAAAATTGACGGGCAGGTAAAGCAGACCAGGCAAATGGTGCTGGTAGAATAATCAATGCGGCTGTGGGTCGGGCAGCGCAGTGCGGAGGGGGCATGTGACGGTGGTGCGGTAATTGAGAATAGAAAATTAGGCAAGAGGAGCTAAGTTTACACATCAGGCAGATGTGGGCCGTATTTTTAATATTCACCATCCTATTACAATACTTCAATGTCCTAAAGTATTTTTCTCATCGCAAGGAGCTGCATTTTATTATATTTGCCTTGACGGAACCATACGTCAATACAAGAAAATGCTGGTCGTCCATAATCAATAGCCCCTTATGAAAAAGCTGTCCATCCTTCTGCTAATGTTGATTTCGTCATACTGTTATGGACAGTGGATGGATGTGGGTGGGGGGGTGTATTATTCTCAGTCTCCATATAGTGGTGTATTAAGTATGATTGTTTACAATGATAAACTATGGATAACCGGGGGGTTTGAAATAGCTGGTTCCGATAGCAGTGTACTTGATATTGCCACATGGGATGGACATCAACTGGAAGGGATTTCCCCGGGGAATGATGGCGGAGGAAGCATTTATGACCTTGAAGTATTTACAGATGGGAAACTATACATAGGTGGGGACTTTGAGCCAACTGCTAGTTTTAATTCTGGAAATGGCATCTCAAGATGGAGCATAGACTCTTGGGAAAATTTCACTTATGGGGTTCCGTTAGCAACAAATCCTGGTATTTTCAGTCTTTGTACTTTTCATAACAAATTATATGCTGCAGGGAATTTTACACAAATTTGTAATACATCTACTGATTGCATAAATGTGAAAGATATTGCTTCCTGGGATGGGGATTCATGGGATAATGTTGCCGGTGGACCTGGTGGCTTTGAGATAGCTGCAACGGCAGTATATAATGATGAATTGATTGTGTGCGGCAGGATTGACAAAATGCCATATTATTATCATATTGCCCGCTGGAATGACACAAGTTGGCGGTCATTAGGCAGATTCGGTCTGCTTGGTAATAATGTATATTCTTTGACTGTCGATACCTTGCGAAACCTTCTTTATGTTGCCGGAAATTTTTACTGGGCTGATGGGAAAACTGGTTATAACATTGCACAATGGGATGGACGGCAATGGGAATTCATCAACCAGACCCAGTTCTCGGGAGGAAGGCCTTCAGTAGGCATGTACCACAATGATTTATATTTTTGCAGTATTGATCCCATAGTCCTTCAAAACGGTGATACTGTGTCCGGTATAATGAAATGGAACGGCAAGGAATGGGAGGGGGTAGGTGCGAGGTTCACCACTTGGGATTCCCTGACAGGAAGTGTCGGGCGAGTTATTGAGTATCATGACACCCTATATTTTGCCGGGAATATCGATTTTTTAAACGACACAATTCCTGTTAATAATATAATCCGTATGTATGCCCCGCCCGATACTGGTTGTGAAAACTTGTTGGGCAATTACAACAAGATTTGGGCACAGGATACTACCTATTTTTGCGATCAGGTGCGGGTGGCGTTCGACAACAACACACTGTATTATGCAGATTACTGGTTGTGGAACTTTGGGGATGGAGCAACTGATACGGTGCCGGCACCCCAATATACTTTCGATTCAGCCGGTCAGTATAATGTAAGTCTAATAACAACGTATAAAAATTGTATCGACACCGTTTTTAAAACTATTACAGCGCTGCCCTGCGATTCCCTGCATGTGAACATTTCAGGGCACCCGGACACTATGACAATGGCGCTTGATCAGTATAATCATTGGTTGGTTTGGGTGACTTTTTCCGTCACTGCTAATAGCACTATGGCTGACTTTACGTATTACTGGGATTTTGGTGAGGGACACCAGGTCTCCGGATATTATGCAGATCAATATGGTTTAATAATTAATCCGTATGTATGGTATTACGATGAAGCAGGAACCTATATCATCAGATTGGTAGTCAAGCAGGATTGCTGCTATGATACGATCTACGATACTATAACGATTCTTGATCCTTCAGGTATCGGGGAAATACAAAAAGGTCAGGGATATCTTGGGCAGAACATTCCAAACCCTTTTAAAAACAACACGACCATCCCGTATAATGTTCCTCCCGGATCGACGGGTTCAATTTTTATTGTTGATATGAATGGCAAGTTGATTGAAAAATTCGAACTTGATTCAGGCAACAACCAACTTGAAATTTCCCTGAAGCAATACAGGAGTGGGGTGTACTTCTACAGTATTAAAATTGACGGGCAGGTAAAGCAGACCAGGCAAATGGTGCTGGTAGAATAATCAATGCGGCTGTGGGTCGGGCAGCGCAGTGCGGAGGGGGTATGTGACGGTGGTGCGGTATAGAAGACAAGTGTCTGCTAGCGGCTAAGGCCCCTCGGCTACGCAACGATAATCGTTTTAACAAATGTCATTGCGGAGTCGAGGGGTGTTAACTGTTGTTGGAGTCCTTGAAAAATAGCTTGTTTTAATACAGTCATAGGCGCCGATTCGTACCTCGCTCCTCATCAAACCGGATTGAACCGCAATTTCGTTATACTAATAGTTAGTCTAACGGTTATCAAAACCGTTTAACGGTTTGCTTGAAAAATGTTCGTAAGTGAACCTTACTTACGATCAAAGTACGAACAAATGTTAAAAAAAAGCCGAAATAAGTCGGGATAACTTTTCGACAAAAAAGGAAAAGCCTTCTGAAAGGCCTAAATGGCGGGGCAAAAAAAAGAGAGGAGAAAATAAATTCTCCTCTCTTTTCTTATAAAGCGGTCCGGACGGGACTCGAACCCGCGACCCCGTGCGTGACAGGCACGTATTCTAACCAACTGAACTACCGAACCATGGTACTTAAAGAACGACCTTTGTTTAAAGGGTGTGCAAATGTATTACTATTTTCTGAACTGACAAACAATATCTGAAAAAGTTTTTGCATGAAGTTGCTCCGCAAGGGGTAATACCATCGCTTTGTGTATCTTTGCGCTTCTTTTTTATTTGTGATTTTTGTTTATTTATGAATTTTGATCCTTTTTCGTTGTCAGGGAAAATTGTGCTGATAACCGGTGCTTCCTCTGGAATCGGCCGGGAAACAGCAATTATGGCGGCGCAGCGTGGTGCCCGGGTGCTGATTACCGGAAGGGATGAAAACCGCCTGCAACTAACTTATGCTGCGCTAGAAGGCGAGGGCCATGCGATGATTGCGGGTGACCTTACAGATGCTTCTTTTGTTGAGTCACTCGTGGAGTCGTGCGGTAAACTGGATGGTGTGGTGCATTGCGCGGGGATTATGTTTCTGTTCCCGGCACGGTTTATAACCCAGACAGAAATTGATAAGATGTTTCGCATTAACTATAATGCGCCCGTTTTGCTGACTTCCACGCTGTTGTCGAAAAAGAAACTGAATGCAGGGGCGTCCGTGGTGTTTATGTCGTCGGTTGGTGGCACCCGCAAGGCATTTTACGGAGGTGCGCTTTATGGCAGCACCAAGGCCGCATTGGAGTCGTTTTCGAAAACACTTGCTCACGAACAGGCCCCCAAAGGCATCCGGTCAAACTGTATCGCTGCTGCCCTGGTAAAGACGGATATTACAAAACAATATATGGGTGATGCAGGTACGGATGAAAATACTGCAGTTTACGCTAAACAATACCCGCTTGGACTGGGTGAACCGGAAGATGTTGCCCATGCGGTGATGTACCTGATTTCTGAGGCTTCACGCTGGGTGACTGGAACGGTACTGGTTATGGACGGTGGTCATCTGATCGTTTAAGACCAGTCACTAATTATAATAACTGACAGAAAACGGGGATAGCATGGAAAAGGATTTACTGAATCAACACCTGAAACTTCATGTAATTGTTTTTATCCTCGGATTTACCGCCGTTTTAGGGAAACTTATTTCTATGCCCGCGATGCCCCTGGTGTGGTATCGCATGCTGATTGCCGCTGTTACCTTAGCAGGGATATTGTTGCTTACCCGTCAAAGTGTGAAACTAAACTGGCGCGTGTTGCTGAAACTCGCAGGCATCGGAATAATTGTAGCCGCGCATTGGATTACTTTTTTTCATGCCATTAAAGTCTCAAATATTTCCGTCACACTGAGCTGTCTTGCAGCAACAACTTTGTTTACAAGCTTTATCGAACCCCTGAGCCAGAAACGCCGGATTTCGTGGCTGGAGGTCGTTATCGGCATCGTCATTATTGGTGCGCTCTATCTGATCTACCAGTTCGAAACGCGATATGTTGAAGGAATTCTCTTCTCGTTGCTGGCAGCCTTGCTGGCGTCGGTCTTCAGTGTGCTCAATAAAAATATTGCCCATAAATACGATATCCGCATCATTGCTTTTTGGGAGATGCTCTCGGGATTCATTGGCATAAGTCTTTTTATGCTGATCACCCTGAGTCCTGGTGAATGGCAGTTATCTTTAAGCTGGAAGGATGCACTCTGGCTGATTCTGCTGGGTACAATCTGTACCGCCATCGCTTACGCAGAAACCATCCGTGTGATGAAAAAACTGTCAGCCTATGTGGTGGTGCTGGTCATTAACCTTGAACCTGTTTATGGAATTGTACTGGGTTACCTGATTTTCGGCGAATCCGAGCTTATGACGGGCGGGTTTTATGCAGGGACAGCGGTGTTGCTGCTGGCGGTGTTTACTTATCCGGTGTTGAAGAGGAAGTTGAAGGTTTCTTAAGACAAAAGACAAAAGAAAAAAGACAAAAGGAAGTTTAAAAGTTAAAAGTAAAAAGTAAAAAGGTTCGTCCTTCCTGCATTGCAGCTTGGGGCTTCAATCTTGTTTCTTTTTACTTAATCTCTTGATCCTTACTTTTGTCTTTTGTCTTTTGTCTTTTGTCTTGCCTTATTGTAAAATAACTTTATCTGTTTTCACCCCTTCCGGGCTGTTTTGCTGAATAACGTACATTCCCCTGGGCAGGTCAGAAACATCGAGTATCTGGGGCTGTCCGGTGGTAGTGGTGCGGAGAAGGGCCTGTCCGATACTGTTGTAAAGGATGATGTCATAGCCTTGTTCACCAAGGATATTCAGTTGGGTTTGTGCAGGGTTGGGATAAACCTGGAAGTCGCTGAGGTTGGAGACCGGGCTCATTCCCAGATTGCTGATGTATAGCCATTTTGCGCGCACAACGGCTGATAGGGTGGAATCGTAATCGAGCGTTACAATGGCGTTGCCGGCGTATTTCGTCCACCAGATAAATTGAGTGGCAGTATCGGTAAACGATTGGTAGTAATTCCATCCGGTCATAAAAGGAGGGAAGTTTATGAAAGCATAGACGCTATCGATCGAAGTTTCGTGGGTGAGCTGACGTAGGGCAGGTACGGTTCCGTTGGGCAGGGTGAGGTTGCCCCATGCATCAATCACAGAATTTTTTACTGAATGGTGGATAATACGGACAGAATCCACAGGGACCTGAACAGGGTTGCCCATAACCACAGTGTCAATCAGAATATGAGTGCGCGATTTGGTGTCGGCATTCACGTAAGTGAAAAAATCACTATTGAATGTTGAAGGCAGGGTGAGCATGGTGTCGGGATCATTAAAAAACAGGCAGATAGTGTCGCCTGTATTCATGTAGTCGGTGGCTAGCCCAATAGTAATAATACTTTCCGCTGAATTTTTAAAGAAAAAGGTGTTCACGGATCCGGTTTCTTTTAAGGCAATAGTGGCTCCCGGGAATACTGAACCATAAGGCAGGCTCGCAGGGACTACCGTATTGTAATAGGTAGTGTCGTGACTGGCCAGTCCGCTGAAATCCCAGTTTTGTAATGCGCCGGCAGGTCCCGGAGTGACGCCCGGCAGGGTGTCTGTTCTTTGGTCAAAAGTGGCCACACCCGATGCGAAATCGTAATCGTAAAGCGTGATCTGACTGAAGCCCTGAAGGCTGAATGTCAACACGAACAAGCTAAGAAGTAAAATTTTTCTCATGTGATTTTTAATTTAGTGATCGGGCAAATATAGCAATTATATTCTTTCAATATGAACCACGGTTGAAATTGATTTGATTACTTTTGCTACGAAGAAAGTCCCTAGTCCCTAGTCCCTAGTCCCTAGTCCCTAGTCCCTAGTCCCTAGTCCCTAGTCCCTAGTCCCTAGTCCCTAGTCCCTAGTGGAGAGCGCAGAGCGCTGCTGACGCATTATTGATGTAAAGGGCAAAACATTACATTATTCAGGAGCAATAGAATGTGTGATGAATTGTAGGGTAGTAGGGGATCGCAATGCAGCGACTAGGGACCAGGGACTAGGGACTAGGGACTTTAGACTAGGGACTAGGGACTGAAAAAAAGAAATGAATGAAAGATCTGACTGTAGGGAACGAAAGTAAATTGATTTTCCTCTTTGCAATACCGATGGTGTTGGGAAATATTTTCCAGCAGTTTTATAACATCATCGATAGCATCATCGTGGGAAATTATCTGGGCAAGGAAGCGCTGGCGTCAGTGGGTGCTTCGTTTCCGGTTATTTTCGTGCTGATTTCACTGGTCATAGGAGTGTCAACAGGATTTACCATTGTGATTGCCCAGAATTTTGGTGCAAAGAGATTTGATAAAGTAAAAAAAGCCATTGATACCCTGCTGATATTTCTGTTTGTTTCATCTGTTATTCTTATGACGGTCGGTCTTGTTTTCAGCCGGCAGATCTTCGAACTCATGGCATTGCCCGAACACCTTATTCCTGGTGCCATGGAATATTTTAACGTATTCATGTATGGCATGATCCTGATGTTTGGATACAATGGTATCAGCTCTATCCTTAGGGGATTGGGCGATTCAAAAACTCCGTTGTATTTTCTCGTCATCGCCACCGTGCTGAATATTATTCTGGTGATATTATTCGTACGTGACTTTCATTGGGGAATTGCTGGCGCTGCCTGGGCTACCGTGATTGCGCAAGGGGTTTCATTCGTGTTGTCGTTATTTTATCTGAATAAATACAATTACCTTTTTAATTTTTCATGGTCCAAAATGGGAGTTGATCGTGAGATCTTCTGGAAAAGTATCAAAATCGGCATTCCTACCGGACTTCAGCAAACTTTTGTGGCATTGGGAATGGTGGCCTTAATGCGGATTGTGAATGATTTCGGAACGGATACCATTGCTGCTTATACTGTTGCCGGAAGAATCGACAGCTTCGCGGCCATGCCTGCCATGAACTTCGGGATGGCGCTTTCTACGTTTGTGGGGCAAAATATTGGGGCCAATAAAGTTGACCGTGTGAAAAAGGGATTCATCGCTACGTTAATGATGACCACTGTTATCTCTGTAATCGTTTCGCTGGTTGCCGTATTTTTTGGCTCCGGAATTATGTCGCTGTTTACGCAAGATGCAAATGTGATTCACATTGGGGCGAATTATCTGATTATTGTGAGTGCCTTTTATATTGTTTTTTCCACCATGATGGTCTCAAACGGTGTGATGCGCGGGGCAGGGGATACGCTGATTCCGATGTTCATTACCCTGTTTTCGCTGTGGCTTTTGCGCATCCCTATTTCTTACTGGCTATCGCAACATATCGGATCCGACGGTATCTGGTGGTCAATCCCCATTGCCTGGGCATTCGGCTGTACTGCTTCAATTCTATATTACCTTACGGGAAGATGGAAACGCACCAGTTTCGTGAAGCCGTTTATAAGCGGATCTGACTAAGGTCGGTGGTAGGTTCGATGTGGATATGCACTTCCGCATTGTTAAATTGCAAATTAATTTCCTGTTCGATATCATCGCACATCTGGTGTGAAATGGCCACAGAGGTTTGTGCCGGGACTTCCAGATGCAGGTCGATGTACTTGTAATGACCGCTGCGCCTGGCTCTCAGCTGATGGTAGCTCATATCAGGATTCAGGTGTTTTTGAATGCAATGTTCTATGGTTTCCATATCTTTTTCTGGAAGCGCTGTGTCGAGCAACGGATTGTAGGCCTTTTTTAGCAATACAGTCGATTCATAAGTAATGAGCAGGGCCACTAAAATGGCTACCAGGGGGTCGAGCCACTGCAGGTTGGTGAACCAAAGCAAACCCAATCCCATGGCGACGCCCAGTGAGGTGTATACATCTGTTTTCAGGTGCAGCGCATCCGCCTCGAGCGCTAATGAATCAGTTTCTTTAGCGACCTTATACAGTCGGTGCGATATAAAATAATTCACGATACCCGAGATGGTCATAACCAGTATGCCGACGCCTAAGGTATCGACCGGTTGCGGGTTGATGAGTTTGTGAATGGCCTCGTATATAATCCAAATGGCTGCTACCAGGATCAGTATAGCTTCAATTACTCCGGATACGTTTTCGAATTTTCCGTGACCATAAGGGTGCTTTTTATCTGGGGGATTCGATGATATCCTTACGGAGAAAAACGCGATTATAGCCGCCATCAGGTCCATCGATGAGTGGATGGCTTCAGAAATAATCGATACCGAACCGCTTAAAACGCCGGCGATTACTTTAATGATAATGAGAAAAATGTTTGAAAAAATCGACAGACTCGCTGTCCTTACTTTTTTATCCCTCTGGGTTGTCATGCATTAAGAAATTATACCCGACAAAATTATAAAGCAATCAGTTTGCATGCTTAGTTTGTAGTGAGAATTTATTACCGCGTAAGTGGAAGATTATCAAAGGATAAGGATAAGGATAAGGATGAGGATAAGGATAAGGGGGGATTCGCTTCGCTCATCGTTTTATCAAACGGTTTTTTAAGGTGCAGAACACCGTAATCTTTGTAGAAATGGTTGAAACAACGAAACGCCAGGTGCAGCACACCGCAATATTAAATGAGAGTGGTATGGCAAACGCCGCAGGCTTTAAATTAAGTCGGGGCACGACGAGGAGCAAAATTTTCTGCAGTTGGATTTTTTGTATCTTCGGGGATATCGAAAGTCGTACCCCGACAAGGTAATGGTTTAGTCGCCCCGTGATAATCCACGCCCAACTTTTAAACTTTCTACTTTTAAACTTTCTACTTTCAAACTTTCAAACTTTCAACTTTCAAACTTTCTACTTTCAAACTTTCTTACTTCCTATCAAGCACTTTTTCAAAATCCGGAATCAGCAACTTTACTGCTGTTTTGAAGTTGTCGATGCTGCCGCCTAGTGTACCGCTGGTTTTTCCGCCACAATAATAGGCCTTGCCGTTAAATATGGTTGTGCCGGCGCTCCTGCAGGTAAGTTCTTCCCCGGTGCCTCCTGTGCAGCCATCTTCCTTTTTCAGGTTCACATTCTTTACCTTGCCCTCATCCAACAGCGAAAGTAAATGATTGAACTGGCCCGGTGTGCAGCCGAATTTTTTTTCGGCGATAATGTCACCATATGAATCTACAATGATGGCAATGCTTTCGGGGGTAATGGAAATTGTATAACTCCTGTGATACTGCGGAGGGACCGATGAGTCGGTATGGTTGTATCTTATTTCGTCGATACCGCTTTCTGTAAATCTGATGCGTTCTTCATTGGAAGGTACGCTGAGCATTGCAATCATGGGTAATAAAATTATCATTTTTGTCTTTTTTTAATTAATAGTCCCTAGTCCCTGGTCAATTATCAATTGTCAATTGTCAATTATCCATTGTTCATTGTCCCTTGTCAATTTTTTTTCCCGGGCCAGTAAAAATTTCCGTCGCCATCCACTTTCAGTTTGTCATGGTCGGCAAGCCAGTTTAGTGCTTCAATTATTTTCTCATCTTTTAGTCCTTTGATGTGTGGAAGGATGTCTTTGACAGGCATGGAATGCGCACGCAGCATGGGTTTTATCTGTTCCACAAGGCGGTCGAATTCAATTTCGGTGAGACCGATTTCGTTTCGCTGACGACATACATCGCAGGACCCACAACGCATTGCGGTGTTTTCACCAAAGTAATTTAATAGCTGTAGCGAACGGCATTTTTTATCGGAGGTAACATATTCAATAACACTCTCGAGTCGTTTAAAGGCAATTTGTTTACGATCGCTATACACCTGTGGCGATAATGAAATCAGGCGTTCGTTAAACCTTTCGGTGATAAAGGTGATGTGTGGTTTATCTGATTTTGGCGTGTAATAAATGACTTCCAGTTCCTGCAGTTTGAACAGATATTTTTCAACTTCCTCAACTTTAAGGTTGAAGCGGTTGGCAAGTTCTAACTCGTTTATTTTGGCAAATTCGCTGAACAATCCGCTATAGGAACGTAACAGCAGTTTAATGAAATTGTCGTACTTCTGATTCGCTACCTGAAAACGGTACAGGGTTTCCTTATCCATCCGTATTTTAGCGGTTGATGGAGTGTGCATGGCATCCGAAAGCAGAAGGTAGCCTTCTTTTTCCAATATTTTTAAAGCACTGTAAGCAGTGGTCGCCGAAAGCTTGTATTGCTCGCAGAAGTGAGGCAGATGAAACGAGAAGGTAGTGTCTTTTCCGCTGCCCACGGCGAGATTGAAATAATTTCCAAGGGCAGAATAAATTTGCCGGATGGTTTCAACGGGAGGATAACTGTTGTTGAAAAATGATTTCAAATCATCAATATCCACCTTTTCCCATAGTACCACGGCCCAGGCTTGCTTTTCGTCACGACCGGCCCTTCCGGCCTCCTGAAAGTAAGCTTCGATGGTGTCGGGCAAATCCATATGGACCACGAACCTGACATCCGGTTTATCGATACCCATCCCAAAGGCATTGGTGGACACAATCACTTTCTTTTTGCCCGTCATCCATGCATTCTGCTTCTGGTCTCTCACTGCGGGTTCCAGTCCTGCATGGTAGAAGTCGGAAGAGATTCCGTTGCGTACAAGAAAGTCAGAAACCTCTTTTGTTTTTCTCCGGTTCCGTACATATACTACGCCGGTGCTATTTAGTTTTGAGGCTATCTTCAACAGCCGCCCCATTTTGTCTTCTTCCTTAAAGACCATATATGTGAGGTTTTTCCTTTCAAAACTTTTTTGAAAAACCTTTCCGGATTTAAAACTTAATTTTTCCTGAATGTCGTCGACTACTTTGGGCGTAGCTGTTGCCGTAAGTGCAAGCAGGGGAATGCCGGGCAGAAACTCACGCAGGGCCGCGATTCGCAGATAGGGTGGACGGAAGTCATAACCCCACTGTGAAATACAATGTGCCTCATCCACAGCAACCATGCTGATTTTTAATTTGAACAGACGGTCCCTGAACATGTCGGTTTCGAGCCTTTCGGGAGACACATAAAGGAATTTATAATTGTCGTACGCGGCATTATCCAGCGCAATATCAATTTCGTGAAGGTTCATGCCCGAATAAATAGCCATGGCTTTGATGCCTCTTTTTTTCAGGTTTTCCACCTGATCTTTCATCAATGCAATGAGCGGGGAAATCACCAGGCATAAGCCATCCTTAACCATTGCCGGTACCTGAAAGCACATTGATTTTCCGCCTCCCGTTGGCAGCAAGGCCAGGGTGTCGTGCCCCGCGAGCACGCTCTGGATAATATCCTCCTGCATCGGGCGGAAGGAATTATATCCCCAATATTTGGTGAGCACTTGTTGCGGGGTCATCATAGGTGTAGTGGTGTAAGTATTTTTACAAACTTACGATTTTTCCCCGACACAGGATGCTGTAAGTGTGTGAATGAGTGATTTCAGGCTATCAACGCCCTGAATTCATCTTCGGTAATTATTGCGATTCCGAGTTTTTCAGCTTTTTTAAGTTTTTCCGGTCCCATTTTATCTCCGGCCAGCACATAATCCGTCTTCGCGGAAATACTACCCACATTTTTGCCGCCGTGATCATCGATCATTTTTTTGATCTCATCGCGCGAAACGGTGAATACACCGCTGACAACAAAACTTTTCCCGGAAAGTTTGTCTGAAATTTTTGTTGAATGTTCTTCAGTGAGCGTCATCTGCAACCCGCGTTCTGTGAGCCGTCTGATCAGTTCGAGGTGGGCCGGTTTATCAAACCAGTGGTTCAGGCTTTGCGCGATGCGTTCACCGATTTCTCCTACCTCGAGCAATTCCGCTTCACTGGCGGCAATCAGCACGTTCATATCACGGAAGTGGCGTGCAAGTTTTCGTGCCACTGTTTCGCCAACGTACCTGATGCCGAGGGCAAACAACAAGCGGTCGAAAGGAATTTTTTTGGAATCTTCGATGCCTTTTAAAATATTCTCCACCGTTTTTTCGCGGAAGCGCACTACGCGCTGTCTGCCGTCGTCGAGGGTGAAATCCTTCTGCAGCCCGAGTATTTGCTCAGCTTTGATATCGTAAAGATCAGCCACATTTTTAACGATGGCCTTGTCGAAAAGTAATTCCACTTTTCCTTCGCCCAGACTGTCAATATTCATGGCACGGCGGCCGATGAAATGTTCTATTTTCCCTTTTATTTGCGGAGGACACTCGTCTTCATTCGGGCAGTACCAGGCAGCTTCGCCTTCGGCCCTAACCAGAAGGGCGTTACATTCGGGACAATGCGTGATGTATTCGACCTGCCGCGCATCAGCGGGTCTCAGTTCATTCACAACGCTTACAATTTTCGGGATGATTTCTCCTCCCTTTTCCACCAGCACGGTATCGCCGATACGCACATCCAGCTTGGCTATGACATCCGCATTATGCAACGTAGCCCGTTTTACCACAGTGCCTGCAAGTGGCACGGGTGTTAGGTTTGCCACAGGTGTCACGGCTCCGGTTCTTCCTACCTGGTAATCGATGCTTAGTAGTTTGCTTTTGGCCTGCCGCGCCTTGAATTTATAAGCAATGGCCCAGCGTGGCGATTTTGCAGTGAATCCGAGCTGTTGCTGATGCCGGAAAGAATCTACTTTAATTACCACGCCATCAATTTCGAAGGGCAGCTCGTCGCGCCCGGTGTCCCAGGTTTCGATAAAATGAAAAACTTCTTCCATGTTTTTGCACCGTGCGGTGTAATGCGGAACGTTGAAACCCCATGTGCGCGCGGCACTCATGGCCTCGTAATGTTTTTCGTACGGAAGGTTTTCGCCGGAAATATGGTATAGCAAACAATCGAGTGGACGACGCGCCACCTCGGCAGAGTCCTGCATCTTAATGCTACCGGCAGCGGCATTGCGTGGATTGGCGAAGGGCGCTTCCCCGGCTTCTTCACGGTCTGCATTCAGTTTTTCGAACCCTGCACGGGGAATGACAATTTCGCCGCGAATGTCGAATTCAGCGGGATATCCGGTGCCTTTCAAACGCAGGGGAATCTTCCGGATGGTTCTGATGTTGTTGGTGACATCGTCACCTTTTTCGCCATCACCGCGGGTTACAGCCTGCACCAGACTTCCGTTAATGTAGGTGAGTCCGATGGCTACGCCATCGTATTTGAGTTCACAGACATATTCAAAATCTTCGTGTTGCAGGAGTTTACGGACCCGCTGGTCAAATTCGTTCAGTTCTTCCTGTGAGTAGGTGTTTCCCAGCGACAACATGGGATAACGGTGGGTAACCTGTTTGAATTCTTTTGTGATGCTGCCGCCGACCCTTTGTGTGGGAGAATCGGCAGAGGCAAATTCGGGGAAACTTTTTTCGAGTTGTTTTAATTCTTCCATCAGCATATCATAGTCATAATCGCTGATCACCGGCATGGCCTGATCGTAGTATAACTGATCGTGATGACGGATTTCGTCCGAAAGTTCCTGTATGCGTTTCCGGGCTTGCTCGGGGGACATCATATTTTTTTGACTTTTTTCAGTGTGAGAAGGTTTAGCGGGTTCGAGCCCAGACCTTCGATATTGTTTTGCATGAACCGCAGCACCTGATCATAATATAACACCACTACCGGGGCATCCTCGATCAGCAAGCGGTCCATGGCTTTGTATATTTCATACCGGGCAGAATCGTTCACTTCATTCCGGGCACGGAGATATAACTCGTCAAATTCTTTATTGGCGTAATGCGTATAATTCGGGCCTTGCGGACAAAAATTAGGTGAGTAAAAAAGTGACAGATAATTTTCGGCATCGGGATAATCGGCAATCCACGATCCGCGGAAGAAAGCAACTTGTGATTTGGCGATCACTTCACGCAAAGTGGCCGGAGGATTTACATCTATTTTAATGTTGAAACCAATTTCGTTTAACTGATGCTGCATAAATTCGCAAAGGTCGAGGTAGGACGAAGTTGTCGTGAGGGTAATTTCCGGAAGTCCTTGTCCGTTGGGATAACCGGCCTCAGCCAGCAGTTGCCTTGCCTTATCGGGTTGATAGGTATAGCCTTTCACCGTGGCGCTGTCGAAGCCCGGCATACCCATCGGAATAAAGCCGTTAACGGCGGGACTTCCGATGTTATTCCTGAGATATTTCATCATCTTTTGCCGGTCGAAACCATAGTTAATGGCCTGCCGTATGCGCTTATCGCGCAAAGGGGAGGCGGATACCACCGGATTGTTGCCGTCCATCTGAAACCCCAGGTATTCGGTGTTCAGATAGGGTTGGGTGACGAGTTTGATTTTCCCGTTGTATTTGGGATTGAGTCCACCTTTCGGCGTGAGCAGCTCATCCTTATAGCTGGCATCGATGCCCGACATAAAATCGAGGTTTCCCTTGATGAATTCGAGAAACACGCTTTGCTTATCCACCAGAAAAGTTATTGCCACCGCATCGAGATGGGGGAGGCGCACACCGTTTTCAAATTCAAAGTAGGAGGGATTTTTTACATAAACAAGCTTCACGCTTTCCTTCCACATTTTAAAAAGGAATGGTCCCGTACCAATTGGATGCTTGCGGAAATCCTTGCCATAATGATCTACCACTTCAAGTGGCACGGCAGAACAATAGACCATGCTTAGCAATCCTAAAAATGGAGGAAACTTCTGCTTCAGCGATATCACGAAAGTGGAATCATCGGAACTGCCAAAGGCCCAATGGCCGTGACCATCGTTGGCTACATTACTGAAGATCCAGGCGCCGGGAGAAGCTATTTTTTCGTCCACAATCCGGTTGAAGCTGTATATGAAATCGCGTGCCACCACCTTACGGCCTTTCCCTTCCGGGAACAGCGGGTCGTTGTGAAAGTAAACATCTTGTCGTAAATGAAAGGTATAAGTGGTGCCATCTTCCGAGATATCCCAGCTTTTAGCAATGCAGGGCAGCACGGTTAAATCGTCGCTCACCTGAACCAATCCGTTGTACAGCTGGTTGCAGGCCCAGATGGTCGCCTGGTCGCGCGCAAATGCCGGGTCGAGCGTGGTAATGCCGGCCGATTCGTTGTAACGGAAAACAGTCCGGGTATCATTCTTCTTTCCGGGATTACCGCAGGCAAATAACAGGCTCAGGCTCAGCGCCAATAATGCGCACTTGTGCTTCATGAGAATCATAAAATTTGATGTACGAAGATAAACTTTTTCCGTTTACCGGATGCAGCTAAAACCTTATATCAACGCCCGGGACTTCATGCGGGCTGTCGGCACCGGCTTTGGCAAAATAGCTGAAACTTTTTGAGGCAAAAAAAGGATGTTCCTGCGCAAGCCTCAGTACCACCTCATCTTCAAACCGGCCAAAATCAAGGGATTTGCTGAAAAATACCACCACATTGTCCTTTACGGATAATCGCCCTCCACCATGACACCTGACTGAAATGCCCAGTTTTCCCCACTTTTTGCGTGCTTCGTTCAGTAATTCCTTATGTAAGTCGGGAAGCAGGTGGTTAAAATAAATCGCCAGATCCTCACCGGTGCGCGCGTCGGCGACCACGATGAATTTAAGGGAGCGCAAATATTTTGGATCGGGATGCATTTGTGGGTTGATTAGTTATTCGAATGCCTGATAGCCGCGGTCATCCCGAACTTGTTTCGGGATCCCCTTAACCGAACAGGGGATGCTGAAACAAGTTCAGCATGACAGCATCTAGTGTAATAAAGTGTATAATCCATAACCTAAAGCGATCATCCCGAGACATTATTTTATGCGCAAAAATCATTATGATCATGACGATTCAGCGGTTCGGATCTCGATACACAGCCGTGAAAAACACGCGTCTGCACTCGATCTGACCGCTGAAGGTAATGGGGTTATGGTTACTCAAATTGACCCTGTTGGTCATACTATCCAATTTTCAACTTTGAACTTTCCAACTTTGAACTTTCAACTTTCAAACTTTCAAACTTTGAACTTTCAAACTTTCAAACTCCCTACCCTAATCTCGAAAGTGTCTTGTCGGGTATATTATGAATATCGTATTGCAATGCCGACAGCAGCAGCTGAAACCCGAGTATGGTGGGCAATGCGGCGAGCATTACCGTTCCGGATGTGGCGGGTGTCTGCAGGTTGATGCTCTGCAGCCACTGGTAAATCCCGAATCCTAAACCTCCGAAAAAGAGTAAAAAGCCAAACAAAATTTGAATGGTGCCCACATTAACGTCGCGCAGAAAATAATTATAAAAAATACGTTTAAAATAGCGGTTGATGTATTTAGGGGGAAAGGTGAACAACACCCTGCTGATTTTAAGACTGCTTTTTTCCTCACCATAAATGGCGGGCATGGGGATATCGGTAACAACAGCACGGATGATCCCGAGGCGGAACAGCAGATCACTTTCAAAAAAATAGCGGTTGGAAATCCTGTCGAGATCCAGCATTGATAAGGCTGTGCGGTGAATGGCAGTATAACCGTTCGTGGGGTCCATAATGTTCCAGTAGCCATTCACGAATTTATTGACCACCGAAAGGATGCTGTTGCCAATGATTCTGACACGGGGCATCGATTTGAGTGAGCGCAGATCAGAAAAACGGTTGCCCTTGGTATAATCAGCTTCGCCGCTGAGGATGGGTCTGATCAGTATGGGAAGATGGCGATATTCCATTTGTCCGTCGCCATCCATTTTTACCACGATGTCAACGCCCTCTTCGAGTGCTTTGCGGTAACCTGTAATTACAGCCCCGCCCACACCTTTATTTATTTCATGATACAGAACGCGTACACGGGGATCCTTGCATTGTGCTTCCACGAATTTTCCGCTTTCCTCCGGACAACAATCATCCACCACATAGATTCGTTGCACTTCACTGCCAATGCCGGCAATAACATCGAGGATGTGTGCTTTAACGCGGTAAGAAGGGATTACAACTGCGATCATTGGTTTGAGGTTTTCATTTGACAGGGGAAAAAGTGACGGTGAGGGGTGATTCGTTCCTGTTTCGTTCCTCATCTACCACCAGGGTATGATTTCAAATACATAACAAGGTCCTCTCTTCTCATCACCGATGGTTTTTATCAGCTTGAATTTATCGGGATTTTCCTGAATGATAGGTGCAATGAAGTTCATAGTGGATGAATTAAACGTGTCGATGATGACGTATTTCGTTTTATTCCGGGCGAATTCATCCAGTTTTTTCTTTTTGTAGGCAGTGAAATCCGCTTCGGTTTTGACGTTCTGCAATTCAGTGCTCCTGGCATGCTTGAAGCCTTTCATATCTGAAAAGATATAGAAGATGCGTTCTTTACGACTGGCTACTATGGCGTCTTTTGGGAGATTGTCCTTGGCCCAGGCAGCACATTCGAGGAATGCAGCATAACCCGGGTTATATAATTCTCCGGTATGTGATTTCTGAATGGTGTAAGCATTTCCCGTGAAGGAACTCGACAGGATGGTGGCAAGTGCCAGGGTGCCGAATACCCTGCCCCAATACCCGTTTTTATTCAGCTGATCGAGGGGCCACTGAATTCCTGTGTAGAAAAAATAGATCAGGAAAGGGGTGAAGATGATCAGGTAGCGCGATAATACGATGGGTTGTTGGGCAACGTTTCCGGCCATCAGTACGAGGGCAACCAGAATGGTGGAGATTGCAACCAGTTCGCGTTTTATCAGGCTTATGGCCATACCTAAAAAGGTAATGAGCGAAACGATGATCCACAGGAAGCCTACAGGTTCAATCTGTTTAACCTCCCAGCGGATGATGCCCCCGGAGAAAATATTTTGGGCAAAGACCTGCCAGGCGGCATTAATGTTTTGTTTAAATAGCTTGGCGATGTCAAGCTTTGCAAGAATTTCGGCCTGTGATGCGCCTCCCAGTGAACGTGCCCAAAACTGATAGCACATCACCACCACAAAAAGTACCGCTGAAATAATCACAAACCTCAGAAATTTTGGATCTTTTATGAAACCAAAACTTTTTTTCTTCAGGTACACCCACATGTTGGAGCGTGCAAATGTATACAGTACCACTGCAACCACCAGCCCGATTCCGACGGCACGTGTGAGATAGGTCATGGTAACCGCAACCACCGCGGCCAGCAGATACCAGATGTTGAATTTTGTGGCGGAATGATATTTTATGACCAGGTAAATTGCCAGCAACGACCAGAACAAATAAGGGATTTCGGTCATGATGATGCTCGAAAATGCCACAATATAGGGGTGTGTGGCAAATATTACCGTGATGAGCAACGCCAGTATTTTATCGGTAAATTTTTTAAACAGAAGATAACACATCACCACAGAACCAATCATCATAAGGAAAATCAGGAGCTCCATAATTTTGAAGTTCATGCCCCAGATCAGATATACAGGAATCAGCATGATAGGTAATCCCAGTGCCCCTTCGGTATCAACCCTAAGTGCATCAGGGTGCAGCGGGTCGGGAGCCATATACAAATAATAAGGTGCTCCATGCTCTACCAGCGATTTGGCGGTAATCATATAAGAGGCATTGTCGTCAACATCTTCGAATCCCGCATTAAAAGCCAGTGCATGCAGGGCAATCACAAGGAGCAGTCCGGCCCCCATAATAACCTTTGTCATTTTTCCGGTGCTTTTTCCGCTGACATATAAAAAACCAAAGTACCCGAAAACACCATAAACCAGCAGCGCGATAAACGGCTGAATGTTCAGTACCCATGAGGCCTGGCGTTTAATGTACAGATTGGTTAGTTCCTGAAAGCCATACAGATTTTTCAGGTACAAAATAAAGGATATGGCGAGCACGGCAAAAAACAGTATGCTTTTAATATTGATACCGCTTTGCTTTACCGGGGCGGGAGCGGGCTTCTTTGAAACCGGTGGTTTTGGCACCTTGTGATTAATGGGTGCAGGTTTGTTTTTATTCATAAATCATGGTCATTATGAGGCAAAAATAACCTTTTTTTATCAATATTTTAAAATTGTGGTCGTGGCCCGTTGTAGAGACAAGGCATGCCTTGTCTCTACGGGCATGCCTTGTCTCTACGGGCATGCCTTGTCTCTACAATGATAAATGCAAATTCGTACCTTTGCCCCATGAAACTTCCCCGATCCTTCTACGAATCTGAAGATGTTGTTGCCCTTGCCATTAAACTGCTGGGGAAAGAGCTTGTGACCTGTTTCGATGGGGTTACGACATCCGGCATCATCACAGAAACCGAAGCATATGCAGGTGTTACTGATAAGGCATCGCACGCCTACGGGGGGCGCAGAACTGGACGTACTGAGATTATGTATGCCCGCGGAGGAACAGCTTATGTGTACCTTTGCTACGGAATGCATTCGCTGTTTAATGTGGTGACCAATGTGAAAGATGTTCCCCATGCCATTCTGATTCGTGCGATACAGCCGGCAAAGGGTGTGGATGTCATGCTGGCAAGGACCGGTAAAAGCAAGGTCACTAGCGCTTTCGCGGAGGGTCCGGGCAAAGTGGCGAAAGCCCTTGGTATCCACTATTCGCACAGCGGGTTGGATCTGACGAATGGGGATATTTGGATTGAGGACCGGAAAATTGGTATTCCACCGGAAGAAATTATCGCTGGACCCCGCATCGGTGTTGGCTATTCTGGTGAAGATGCCTTGCTTCCGTATCGCTTTATCTGGAAAACTAAGAGTGTAAATATTGATAAATAAAATAGAATATGGCTACCAAAATTGTATTGAGATCAGGCAAAGATGAACCCGTCAGACGATTCCATCCATGGGTGTTTTCAGGCGCCATTAAAAAGATTTATGGAGAAGTAATGGAGGGCGATATCGTTGACCTCTATTCGAATCAGGATGAATACCTTGCCAGTGGCCATTATCAGGTCGGGTCGATTGCGGTGAGAATATTTTCTTACGATCAGAATGTTACGGCAAAAGATGTCTGGAAAGAAAAGATCAACAATGCATACAACTACCGTAAAAGCTGTGGTTTGACGGATAACGCCGAAACCAATGCGTACCGGCTGGTGTTTGCCGAAGGCGACGGACTTCCGGGACTGATCATTGACTGGTATCATGGTGTGGCGGTCATTCAAACCCATTCCATTGGCATGTACCATGCACGCTTTGATATTGTTGATGTGCTGAAAGAAATTTATGGTGACGCCCTTGTCGGGGTGTATGATAAAAGCGCTGAGACTCTGCCAAAGAAGGCGGAAACGGGTGCCGTGAATGGATATCTGTACGGAGAAAAAGGAGAGGGGATTATTTTAGAATATGGATGTCAGTTTCATATCGACTGGGAGTTGGGACAAAAAACCGGATTCTTTATTGACCAGCGCGAAAACCGCCATTTACTCAGTCAACTGGCCAAAGGAAAAAAAGTACTGAACACTTTCTGCTACACCGGCGGTTTTTCTGTGGCGGCATTAAAGGGTGGCGCTGCATTGGTCCATTCTACCGACAGTTCAGCCCGGGCCATTGAACTTACTGAAGCCAACCTGAAACTGAATGGTTACGACATCAAGGATCATCCTGCGTTTTGTGAGGACACTAATTACTATCTCGAACGTACCACCGAAACCTATGATATTATTGTACTTGATCCGCCGGCCTTTGCCAAACATCACGATGTACGGCACAATGCACTGCAAGGTTATAAACGCCTGAATGCTGAAGCCATCCGTAAAGTAAATAAGGGCGGAATGATTTTCACCTTCAGTTGCTCACAGGTGGTCGACCGCAAACTCTTTAACTCCGCTGTGATCGCCGCCGCTATACAGGCAGGCCGCAGTGTACGCATTATGCACCAGCTATCCCAACCTGTTGATCATCCGATTAACGCATTTCATCCGGAAGGAGAATATTTAAAAGGGTTAGTGCTTTTCGTAGAATAAGGAGTGAATTCTGTCTCGAATGTAAAAAATTTGTTAATTTCCATATAATTTCACAAAAAAATCAAGTACTTTTGCTAAATATCTAATCGTATAAATCATTAATTCAGCTTGCTGTCTTCGTCGTTAATGCCCGGCCCTGCTCAAATATCTTAAATAGTGGTTATATGATTATCAGAAAAGTTCTTGTGGTGCTGGTGGCCTTCCTGTTGTCTGTTTCAATACAGGCGCAGGATCTGGAGCATATCGGTAAACAGAAACCTTTTCAATTGAGTGGCGGTGTTGGATTGAGTTATTCATACACCATAGCCAACGACAGCAACCCTGTCGCCATGCCCTTTTTCTGGAATGCCAATGTAAATCTTAATATGTCGGTATACGGCATTTCTATTCCGGTTTCAGCAATGATAACCAATGGCCGGTTTGATTTTCAGCATAGTTTTAAACAGTTTGGACTGAGTCCGACCTATAAATGGCTCACCCTTCATGGAGGTTACCGGCAATATTCATATTCGCCGTTCTCGGTTTCGGGACAGACTTTTCTGGGTGGGGGCTTCGAAGCCCATCCGTTGTGGCTGCGGCTTGGATTTTTTATCGGCAGGCTCCGGAAAGCCGCGGATATCGATACTTCCATGGTTTCGCAAACCATCCCTGGTTCTTATCCCCTGCACGTGACTTCAGTGAACGGCACCAATTTTTATTCGCAGGCAGGAAGTTTTTCAAGATGGGGGTGGGGCGCAAAATTGGGATTCGGGAAAGAGAAGAACTTTGTGGACCTGATCCTCTTTAAAGGAAAAGACCGGATTGCCAGCATTACGGACACGTTCAGTAAAAAAATTCTGAAGCCCGAAGAAAACCTCGTCATCGGAATCAATTCCTTTCAGAAAATCGGCAAGCATGTGAACTTCGGATTTGATGGGGCAGCCAGTATTTACACATACGATATGAATGTCGATACTCTTCCTATCGATGAGCAAATTCCCCTGAAAAGTTTTTTCGCCATGCTCACTCCTGTGAACCTCACCACACAATTGCAATGTGCCGCCAGCGTAAGCCTCGGGGTGATGTTTAAAAACTTTTCCGTGAAAACGCAATACAGAAGAGTCGACCCCTATTATAAAAGTATGGGCATCGCATCCAACCTGAGCGACCTGGAACTCGGATCGGCACAAATAGCCTGGAGTGTATTTAAACAAAAGGTGAGGTTTACGCATATGGCCCAATACCAGCACGACAATCTGAACAAATACAAACGGCTCACCACCAACCGGCTGATGCTAAACTCGGCCATTTCAATTAATGCATCAAACAAGTGGGGCCTTGATATCAGTTATAATAATTTCGGTTTAAAGCAACAAAAGACGCGACCGGATGTATCCGACAGCCTCAAAATATTTCAGGAAAGCAATACCCTCACTTTGGTTCCGCGCTATATCATTTTTTCACCGAAATACACCGATGTGATTTCTCTGGTTGCAAGTTATTCCGATATGACCGGTGGCAGTGTGATGGTACGCGAGGCTCGTCATATAAGAAACCTGTACGCAACACTGAACAATACGCTGGTGCTGAATAAAAATGCCTGGTCGATAAATACCGGACTGAATTATAACATGGCCAATACGGGCATTAATAAACTGACCAGCTTCGGGCTGATTGCAGGCGTGGCAAAAAGTCTGTTTAAAAATACACTCAGCCTGAGTAACACCAATACCTTTTTGTGGAATATTCTCGACGGCAATGGCAATGGCAATACGTTCGCCACCGATTTAACCGTGAGCTATGTTTTATTGACTAAACACAATTTCGGCATGGGGCTCAACTATGTTTATTCCCCATCCAATGGCATTTATAATACATCGGATTTGAGCCAGCTGCGTATTGTTGGCTCTTATCAATATAACTTCTGACCCTTTGAGAATCCTACATAAATATTACGCCCTATGAAATCCATGAAATTCAACATTACCCGGATCGTATTGGTTCTGTTAGCCCTATTTTCTGTGCAAAGCAGTTTTGCCCAGCAACCGGTGGTAACGGTAAACCTGAACATATTGCAGCCTTACTCTCCATTTTATCGCGATTACGCGGGTTTTAGCCGTGATTATGCGGGTCTGAATATGAATAATACCATCGTTACCCTGATCTCCAACATGCAGGCGCAGGTGTATCTGACGGCCTCCATCACCAGTGAGGATAACAGTATTTCCATACGGGTGAAAGATAATTACCGGCCGAACATGCCGGTTAATCTTACGGCCAATATTCCCCAGACCCTGACCGGTTTGCAGTTGAAAAATATTTATGGCAGCGGCGATGTAAACGAATTAATGCTTACCGGCCTCTCGGCAAGGGAAATTATTTACAACCAGACGTTACCTGAAGGAAGTTACACCATTTGTATGCAAGCCAGGGATTATGCCACCGGGATTATTTTGGGCGAAAATTGTCAGACGATCTATGTCACTTATTACGAACCACCGCAAATTATCAGTCCTTATGATCTGAGCGCACTCACCGCGCTGTATCCTCAATCCATACTCACAAGCTGGACCCCGGTAACACCGAACTTAGCCAATATCAGGTACCGTTTACGGATTGTAAAACTTGTTCCCGGTGTGAGTGCCCTGGATGCGCTCAAAAATTCAACACAGGTGATACTCGACCGGTCAAATATCACCACACCGAATTTCATACTCGATGTTGCGAGCGGTGTACTATTGGATACCGGAAACTCATATGCCATGCAGGTTACCGCATCCGCATCCAATGCCTATTTTAAGAATAACGGCGAAAGCGAGCCCGTTACTTTTCTGTATAAAGGGAACCCTTACCTTATTCCCGGATCTGGCGGAATTACACTGAACTTCATCAATCCCTCAGCAAAACAGGCCTATGTGGAAGTTAACAACGAAACCCCCATGCTGATTAACTGGAACTGGTTCGATCTGAACACGGTTACCGATACATTATTTTTGAACGATACAGCGTATAAAAATTACGGGGTAGTAAAATACATCGTCAAAATTGCGAATACCACAAAGGGGATTCATCGTGGAGAAGCTGCCGGAAGCATTATTTACAGCGAAGAAATTAATCTTATTAATGACTCGCTGAGAAGCTATCTCATATTAAGTAAAAAGTCAGCCGACAGCGTTGGCTTCAAAGATCTGGGCTGGTATAAAGCGTCTGTTGAAGCCTATGGTGCGCAAGACAACCTTATTAAAACAGCCAACAGTGTTATGTTTCAGTACCGGATAATTCCCGATGCTGAACCCGCTTTAAACATCCCGGTAAATGCCGTTTTGAATTATGTATTTAATGATAGCGTGGGAACATCCTATTTTGTTTCTAACACTTCCTTTGAAGTGAACGTTCTGAAAAAAGCCAATGGCCCATCAGCAACGGTTCCCATTAGTGTAATTAACGGCGTAAGCTATTTTAATCTTTCGAAAACCGCCGGCACCACCGATGCCACAGGTGCATTTCATACTACGGTCACGGTGCCTTTTAAATTTCTGACCGGCGATAGCTTGTATTTTAAGGTAAGCCTGCCGGGTGAATATTACATCGATAAGGATTTTCCGCTGGTTTCCATTCCTGCCGTAAATAAAGATACCGCCATTAACTTCGGGAAACTGACCGCTCAAACCTATGCGTATTCTTTAAAATTATATGTAAAAAAACTTTATACGAGTTATAAAATCAGTGATCAAAACGGGAAAATGGAGGTGTCGCTGGCCGATAGTGTTTTTGATGCTGATGAATATCCTTACGACTATTCCTCGGAAAATGGCGGTACCATGACCTATGCCGTTGAAAGCATTAAACCTGCGGTCGGTATTACTGTGGTGATGTACCGCAAAAACAAGCAAAGCTATATTCCCCCCATTGAGGGAACCCTGACAGACTATACTCATACCACCGGGTATGTTGAGGTGGCGCGGGGTGTTACCCAAATTGAGAAAACCGCAGCAGGGGATGTCACTTACGTTAAATTCGATCACCTGCTTTCGTGGATTTTTAAGGGGGATGAATATTTTATATTAGCGCTGAACGGTGAAAATGATCCCGGACAATCGCCGGGAGGTGGCACCTTACAACCGGGTTTCAATCCGGATTTGAATATTACATTGCCTGGTTCACAGGTTCCGAATAACGTTCAGCAGAATGCGTTGAACTTAAATCTGCAACAGACTAACACAGTGCAGCAGCCTGATCTGTCGCAGTTTCAGTCTCCCGGGCAACAGCAGAATATGGGGCAGCAATTTGAATGGAGTTATAGCTTTAATCCGTATATTAATACTGTGTTCTCGGAAGAAGGATTCAAGGCGCAGCCCATGGAGTTTAAACTCGTGCTTCCGCTTGATCTCAACAATAAAGATTCGTTGTACCGACATGTTGAGGCAAGCTATAGTATTGTTTCTACCAAGCCACCCACTTCCTTAGTTACAGGAAAATTAATGTATCACTGGAAATCCGATACCAAAGACCAGTTGCGGCCCCTGACCAATGCTCCGTTTAAAATTGTGGTCGATTACCTTGTTGATGGAAAACCTATCGGCTCCATTCATTCCATGAGTGGTCATGGTCAGAGTTATACGATGTCGCAAAAATTCTTTGTCCCTGAAGGACAGACTGAATACAGCGAGGGTATTGAACTCCTCGATCATAATGCCACCATGGCGGTTGGGAAAACAGATGCGCAGGGAAATTTCGTAGTGGATGTGGTTAATTTTAATCAGAAAGGATCGCTCGGGAAAGGCTATGTTGTTGAAGAAAGCACGACTATCGATCTGGGCGAAGAGACCACCATTCCGGTCGAATTCGGCTTCGATGATATCATTGATCCGGGCATGGACGATTTTGGTTTTCCGGGCGATTTCGGATTAAATCTTGGCATTGATCAAAACAATGGAATACAAAACATGATCAATGGGGATGCCGGTATCGGCTTTAATGGTGCCAGCGGGGCCTTTGAGGTGGGATTTGTTAATCCATCGCTGGGTGGGCAGGAAATGTTTCAGCCCGGCATGCATGGTCCGGCACGGGCCGAAAATGCATTCGCTCCTCAGTCAACACGCACCTCCGATGATAAGCTGGTTGAATTTTGCAGGGTATATCGGGTAGTCCCCGATAATCCTTATGTGTATCCCTGTAAAGATACTTTTTCTGTTCAGGCGTTTGAAGCGCTGAACATTCCTGAACCCCAGAAAGGTTATGTGAAAGAAATTAAGTTGCGGGTTTATTCCAAAGACAGTGCGAACAACAAACTCAATCAAATGCTTGTGACTGTTTTCAGGGATATTAATGATAAAACGTCTGATTTGCCTTTAGGTGAAGGCAATGGAGAATATAAATTAACGGAACTTATCAGTCCGCAATACACCACCACCGGAGAACCCATTGATATAAAACTGGCCAAAAACCTGAACCCTGGTGGCGATATTTTTAGTAAAAAATTCGAACTTCTTTGGGATCCCAAACCGAATGCGAACGATGGCTGGGTAGAATTCACCACCCTGCTTGCGGGTTTCAGTCATTATTATGTTGAATCGTGCAGCGATCCTTCAGGTCAAAGTTCATACAAAGCTACTTTCGGTTCAGTGAATACGGAAATAGATGATTATAATCCTGATTACTGGTACGGCATTGCAACACCGCCAGCCGTGGAAATGGCGTTAACCCTGTATCCTTTGCCCAGCAGGGCTTTGGTTCGTCTGATTGACAATGTTACCAAAAACAGTATTACCATGGAAATGGGCGGGCGTGTTTCCATTTATAAAGGAGCAAAAATTTTCTCGGATTATGTTGATGAATATGGTTATCTGGAATTCAAAGCGAATGAATACCCTTTAAACTTCTTTTTATCGCCGGTTAATTTCATAGGATCAGCACCAGGATATAAGAAGGCCCCTGGAATGACCTCTGCCCAATTTACTTTTGCTCCGTTTGGTCAGCAATATATCTGCAATTATTTGCTCGATCCCGCCCTAATGATGCAGGGGCATATCGTAAATATGGATAAAACGCCAAAAGAAGGTGTCCCTTCTTACATAAAAGTTGTTGGCGGAAAAGTCATTGAAACCCTTAATGACGGCTCGTTTGCAAATCTTCCCGTCCCGGGGGTGGAAGGAATCGAAATTTTAATCATCCCAAAAGATGTTGGCTTTTTTGATTCAACGTATCGTGTAACGCATAACGATGTGGTAAACGCTGCTATTAATATTCATGACTTTGGAGTGTACCGCCGCAAGCACAGAATCAGGTTCACGGTTACCGACGAGAGTAATAATCCGCTGGCCTATGCTACCGTTCAGTTAGGCGATACCGTTAAAAAAACAAATTTCTTCGGAAAGGCTTTCTATAATTTCGAAAACGTTTCGGTGAATAATTTCACTTTCGTGATACGCGGCCCCGCCGGGCAGAATTACATTCCCAAAACACTGAACAAGAAAAATTTCGAGAGCCGCGATTACGAAAATGTAATCGTGAAACTCAAAACCGGCAGCGAAGTTCATGGAAAGGTGACCCTTGATGGTCAACCGGTAAAAAATGCGAAGGTATATATTGATGTTGCAACGGAAAATAGTTTTATTCCATTTCTGTGGAACAATGATGCACTTTCTCAGGATGCCAACCTGGTAGTGGCCCATTCTGATGCATCAGGAAATTATATCCTGAGAGGCGTTCCGGTAAACAATCAGTCGATCTATCTTCATGCGACGCTCGACACCAGTTATACCGTAAATGGTGACCTACGCCAGGTCAATATTCAAAACCATACAGCTACGTTGAATTTCGCGCTGACCAGTTTTAAAGGCATGCTTGTGAATAATCTGTTTGGATTCCCGCTTTCGGTCGAAAAAATTGTTGTGGTTACTCCAGATAGCAGCCAGATTAAAGTTACGGGCGTGGTGCATTGGTCGAAAGCCATCAGTAATTTTTATCTTGACGAAGGAAACCAGGTGCTGCGGGTTGAAGATGTGCCCTACACAGCTACAATGGTCAACGGGAAAAAAGTGGGCGTGCCGCAACAGGCGTCAATCCCGATCAACGGCATCACAAATCTGAAATTCAAATATCTGAATAAGTATAATGTAAAACTCACTGCCATTGCACAGAGCGGATCAGGTATATGGAACCCAACGCCCCTGAGTATCACGAAGGAAAATGATCTGGGTGTGATGAAGGGAAAAGTATCCATTGTGGATAATTCTTTTAATTATCCCAGTACCTATCTTGATTTCAGTAGTGCGAAAGATAATTTTTACCTGGCCGAAAAAGTGAATGAAAAAACTGTAAATACTTCAATCAGTGCTGTAACCAGTGCCATGACTGAGACTCAGGTCAATCATAATTATTATCAGAACAATCAGCAATATTTGTCCGATATTCAATCGAACATTTATCAACATCAGAGTCAACCCAAAACTCTTTATAATTTATCCAACGCAAATGGAGATTCTATTAAGTTTAAACTGATTGAATTTAATGCGAGTGCCGATCCGACCAAGAGTTTTATTGATGCAGAAGGGAAAATACATCTCAATGTCAATTTGAATTGTTATATCCCAAATGCGCAGCCCGCAAATTTCCATTTGAATATCGAAGAGATGATTCTGGATAATAATGAAGTGCTGCCTGCATCGGGCAGTAAGCCTATCATACTCTCGCTCGAAAAGTGGAATTTAAAAATTACCAACTGGAATTTCAGCACCGAAGAAGGGGGCATTGTGAGCAATACCGGATTAGTCAATACTTCAGCTGTCGACATCCCCTTTACCACGTTTGTGCTGCGGCACGATTTGTTTTTAATGGATGACTTTCAGTTACAAAGTCTGAAGATGGCCGGCGGAAATATTTCGCTTAATAATATAAATGTTGCCAATGCCGCCATTGTATTCGACAACAAGACCGGTAACGATATGAAGCCGCACTGGAGGTTCAGTATCAGCGGTAATCCTGCGGCGCAATTAGAACAGCTTGATGATATTAACGGCATTATTAAGTTGAATTACATCCAGATTCTGAGTAACAATGAATCTGTTTTTCAGTTGCAGCAACAGTCCACTCCCTTGAAAATAAGAACCAATCCGTTGGCTCAGTTCTCGCCCGAATCAATTTTTAACGGACCGGATTATATTTCGATCGCCGGAGCGCTTAATGTTGGCGCGCCACGAATGGGCCCTATTCCATTGCGGTTGGATTATAAAAACCCTCACAGTATGTCGCCTCAGAATGTCGTCGCCGATTTTGAAGCACAGGGTTTTGTGCATTTTACTTCCAGAAACCCCGGAAACAATATTCCTAATATCACGATTACTCCTGACATCATTACCATCCTGGGTAATGTTCATGAAATGCCGGTTCCTACATTTAATGAAGTCCCTTCAACCTTTACTGCAACCGTTGGGGGTGCGCCCTTCTATACGAATCCCAATCCTGATCCGGTTTACAAAGTTGAGATGCAGAAGAACTTTGTGACCCAGCTCGACAATATCGGTAATGCCCCTAACCCGAAAGGGCACCAGCTTAAGATCGACAATGGGGGCATGGCGGTCATTGGCAGCGACTGGTCCATACTTACCTACGAAGGTGTTATGACCAGCAACAGCGGGGCCGACAGTATTAAACCCCTCACGGTGAAGTACGCGGTATTGGGCGATATCAGCGCAGATGCGGGCGGAATGGAAGTCAGTGCCATTGAAACACCTTTTGGTGCTATGAAAATGGTATTCGACTTTAAGAATAAACGGATGATCGGCAGTATTACCTGTAATAATATTCCGCTGGGGACATCAAAGTTATCGGGAACTGTTGAAACCCTTTTCGATCCTGATGGTTTTTATGTTGCCGGAGGCTGCTCTGCAGAAATACAATTGCCTAATATATATGTTGACGGCACTTATAACATGGGATTCATGGTGGGCAGTTATCCGATTGGTGAAGGCCTCTGGTCGGTGGTTAACTCCTACAAAAATCCGGCAGTTAAAAATGAATGCTACCGGACGAATCATCCAAAACTCTCTGGTTTTTATTTTACAATCGACCGGATTATCGTTGACAAAAGCATCGATTTCGATTTTATTTTAGCATCGGGGTATGTAAATGCCACCGCATTGCTCGGGGCTGACATCTATGCTAATTTTTCGGAACCGGTGACGGTGGGTGTTGAAGCCCATGCGTTCGGTGAAGTAAAAGCAGGCCTGGCTTCCATTACCGGAACCAGTATCAGCGGTGGATTGAGTCTTCTTGCCCTCATGAAATTTGCCTATGAGGCCCCTGATTTTGTGGCCCAGGGCAGTATTGATATGAAGTTTAATGCTACGATTTCACAAAGTCTTGTTATGACCACCATCTCGAAAAGTTTCGACATCAACTGTCATACTTCCGGAGGAACCGAAGGCTTTAGTTTCAGCCTTGGATCAGGCGATCCCAAACAAGATTGTTCAAAATAAAAAATCAAACGAATGAAAAAAATAATCTTCCTCTTAGCTTTTGTGATTTCTGCAGGCGCCTATGCACAGCCCTTTCAAAGCAAGGCCTACAAAACCGGAAATTACATCTTCTGCGGAAAAGAACTGCCCATACACTTTTCGTATACCATCGAAAAAAAAGGTCCCGGTGATAATGACTGGAACGTGGTGGCCGCTCTTAAATCGCCGAAAAATGAAGCTGAATGTAAAGCAGCCTTTATGGGATTACCTCTTGCAATCGCCGCTATTACTGAGATAAAGGACAGCCGGATCCATAAATGCTGGACGATGTCGCAACCCGCCATGGTAATCGATTCACTGTATGCCCTTGCTTTCGATCCCTGTTATCAGGCGGCACTGGGCTGTGCATGGTTCGACGACGGCCTCACGCTGAACGGGGATTATCGTTACCGCATCAGCAAGGTTCTGCCAAACGGCGATAAAACCTTGTTGAATGAAGTTACCGTAAACTACCCGGGAACGCCCTATTCCGGAACCTTACGGGCTGCCCGTTTCAGGCTGAATACAGGTATTATCAGCATCAGCTATGAAATTAAGGATACCCTCAACACGGCAGGACTAAAGGTTTTCAGAAGTGGTTATAAAGAAAACAAGTTTACCGAAATAACTCCTGAGATTTACTTTACCATGGAGGAGCATAAGACAGTTGCCATTGTTAATGATTATTCTGCGCTCAAAGAAGTAACGTACAGCTATGTTGCGGTTCCATTCGATGTATTAGGTAATCTGGGCAAAGCAACCACCGACACCCTGAATATTTATAATTTTACCAAGGCTTCTGATTTAGGGATTATCGAACAATTTGATGCCACCGCAAACCCTGAGAAAAAAGGTGTGGAGCTCAAATGGAAGTTAGCCAATACGATGAACGTCACTTCCGTGGATATTTACCGCTCTGACACTTATGATGGTCGCTACGAAAAAATTATCAGTATGCCGGCAAAGGCAACGGAATATTTTGATAGTCGCGAATTGAAGCCGGCAACCGCTTTCTATTATTACATACTGATTAACAATGGCTACGGCAAGAGTCTTCCCAGTGCCCGGACACCGGCCATTTTAAAAGGAACCAAACTTAATATTTTACCCCCGCAAAATCTTACACTGGCAAAGCACGACCGGATTGTTACCCTTACTTTTAAGCGCCTCGACAGTGATACACGGGGCTATTATGTGTATCGTGCAAACGGATATGTATCGCCACTGACCCAGTTACCGCTCATGCTGCTCAGCAGCGATTCGGTTCTGACTTACAACGACACCCTTCCATTGTCGGCACACCCTGCGGTTTATACTTATGCAGTAGCTTCCATTAATACTTCATATAATATCAGCCCAATGACCGACAGGGTTAGCGTGAAATACAGCGGCGGCATGCTTCCGGTGCCCTCAAAAGTAAATGCCGTACTGTTTAATAACACTGTTTTTGTTAGCTGGGATAATGTTTCCGAACAACATGCAGGGGTTTCTTCCTACAGAGTTTACAGAAGTATTGTAAATGCTGAAGGTCAGGAAACAGTGACCGATCAGCTGCTGGCCGCCACAACATTTGAAGAAAACAGCTTCAGCGATTCTGCTATAATGGATGGTGTGCATTATCGCTATCGCATTCAATGCATGGGGTCCGATAGTACTGATGTTGGCAGTAAGAGCCTTCCTGCCGGTATTAGTGTTCCGGAGCAATTGCCACTGCAACCGGGAGGTATTTCAGTATATGCGTCCGATAAAGCAATGGTAATAAGTTGGGATTTGCCCGATGACAACAGCGTTTCAGCGATCCGCATTTATCGTGCGGTTAGCGGAACCGAAGCTACACTGCTCAAAGAATTGCCGGCTGAATCATCGCAGTTTGAAGATGCTGCGGTAACCCGGGGATTGACTTATTTCTATTACATCCAAACCATAAACAAATCCGGTAAAACCAGTGAACCAACGGATGCGGTGAGTGGAAAACTACTATAGGCAGTTGAGTTGTTTCTTATTAATCTTAATTTTGAATTCTATTATCTCACCCTTACCTGAAACCTCAGTCCAATGCTCCCTTCGACCAATAAAATAAAAGACACCTATCTCCACATGCAGGCTGAGCTTGCGGGCCTTTACGATCCCGAAGAAATCCGTTCGATGTGGTTTGTACTCATAGAAGCATTTTTGGGATGGACCGTGATGGAAACGTTGCAGAAGGAAGAGGATGTCCTTACGGAATCGGAGATGCTGAAATTTCATTTTGCAGTAAAGGATTTAAAGATCTTTAAACCCATACAATATATAACCGGATACACCTGGTTTTATAGCCTGAAAATTGAAGTGGGCCCGGGGGTACTGATACCGCGTCCCGAAACGGAAGAGCTTGTGCAGTGGGTGATTCATGAAGTGAACGACAGGGAGGAAAAAGCGATCGACCTGCTGGATGTCGGTACAGGCAGCGGTTGTATTGCACTGGCACTGGCCGCCAACCTTCCCGAAGCGCGGATCACAGCAATGGATGTGTCGGAGGAAGCGTTGAAAATAGCCACAGAAAATGCAGAGCAAAACAAACTTTATCTTTCTTTTCATCAGGCGGATATTCGTGATGAAACCAGATGGGGCAATACCTTTTATGATGTCATTGTCAGCAATCCCCCTTATGTGCGTGAGTCTGAAAAAGCGCTGATGTCCGACAATGTATTGAAGTATGAACCTGAACAGGCTTTATTTGTGAGTGATGATGACCCGCTGGTTTTTTACCGTGCGATACTTCGTTTTGCACAGACTCATTTAAAACCCGGTGGGTGTGTATACTTTGAGATCAATGAAAATTTGAGTCATGAAATGAATACACTGGCCGACCTCTCAGGGTTTCAGGAGACAGAACTGCGCCAGGACCTCAATGGTAAAAACCGCATGTTTAAATGTGCGAGGTGAATCTGTTGATTCATGGTTGAGTAAAAAATAATTTTTACTTTCGCATTTGTACCGCAAGCTGCCCTGACTGGGCCAGGAGTTTTTTTAAATCAGATCATTAATATTGGCCAGAATATCTCTTACCGGGAAACATTTCATTGTCTACCTAACGGTTTGCATGCTCACTATCGTTGTGGTAGCTGTATATTCCTATTATAGTGCGCGCAGAGCGATCATGGTGCGTACTTTTGAACAGCTTACCTCGGTACGGGTGGAGAAATGCAATAGCGTAGAGCGTTTTTTTAACGACCGTATCCGGGATGTTGAAATGGTATCCGCTTCTGAGGCGATTGCCGGAATGTACGATACACACGAGAATACCGATAACATTGATCGGAACCGCGTACGTGAAAGTAGTTTCGCCTCTTATCTGAATAGTTATCTGAGGTCGAGCGGTTACTACAAAAAAATTATCCTCGTTGCAAAAGATGGTTCGGCGAAAACGGTGGATCTGAGGTTCCCGAATCCTGATATTCATTTTCTTTATGGCATTGATAGTACTTCTGATGAAGCGGTGACTGGTCTGATCGGCCGGATCCGGGCCACCGGTAAAACCTGTTTTCAGGATTATACGGTTGATAAGGAATCTGAAGCAACACTTTTTGTCGGTACTCCGATTGGGGCTCAGGGGAACGGTCAGAATACCGGAGTTGTGATACTCGAAATCGCCGTACAGTCCATCAATGAAATGATGTACGAAAATAATCCGCAGAATGGTTTGGGTAATTCTGGTGAAGCCTATATTGTAGGCAGTGATTATCTGATCAGGACCGCCTCCCGCTTTCAGGATCATTCCATTTTTCGGACAAAAGTTGAAACGGAAGGTGTAAACAAAGCACTAAAAGGTCAAACCGGGGTGGAGATCATCCGTGATTACCGCGGTGTTTCTGTGTTGAGTTCTTTCAGTAAAATTCAAATTCCCGATCTGAACTGGGTAATTCTGGCCGAAATCGATCAGGCCGAAGCTATGATCCCCGTGTACAATTTGCGAAACGATATTGTTTTGCTGGCCTGTATTATCTCTTTGCTGATGCTCGGAGTTGTTTACCTGATCAGCCGCAGAATGACCTTGCCGGTGATCAGGCTGAAACAGGCCACCGATCGCATCTCCGAGGGCGAATACCACCTTCAGCTGAATGTTACTTCGCAGGATGAGCTTGGGGCCCTCACCGAGGCGTTTAATCATATGGCAAAAAAACTCGAAAGTCAGTCGGAACAGATAAATGATGCGCGATTGAAACGATTGAGTTCAATGATTGACGGACAGGAAATAGAACGTCAGCGGTTATCGCGCGATCTTCACGATAGCCTGGGTCAGTCCATTCTTGCCGTAAAAATGAAATTGGAACAAGCCCGACAGAACGACAGCGAGAAAAGCCGCAAAAGTTTATTGGAAGCGTTGGATCTGATCAGGATTGTAATACAGGAAATACGAGCCATTACCCACGATTTAATGCCCCCGGTGCTTGCGGCATTTGGTGTAGAAAAAGGATTGAATAATTTGTGCAAAGAAACTTCATCAGGAACAGGGATTGATTTGCATTTTGAGTCAGCCGGCATTCCGGATACGCTGAATTCCCGGACGCAGATTTATCTGTACCGGATAGCGCAGGAAGCCGTTCATAATATTACCAAGCATGCCCGTGCAACAAAGGCATCGGTAAAACTTAGCTGTGATGCTGAAAACCTGTATCTGCAGGTTGCTGACAACGGGGTTGGGTTCGATATTGCGGATCCGGATATCCGTGCAAACGGTATCAGTAATATGCTTGAACGTGCCGAATTATTGGGGGGGAAGTGTATCTTTACTTCCCGAAAAGGTGAAGGAACTATTATCGATGTAAAAATTCCAATCGGATGATGACGTCAGAAATAAAAATTGTATTGGTAGATGATCACAGAATTTTCAGGGATGGAATTAAATCTCTCCTGGGCGAATATTCAGGTTTGGTGGTCATTGGCGAAGCCTCCGGTGGTGAAGAGGTTCTTGAAAAATTAAAGACCCTCAAGCCGGATATTCTCATTCTGGATATTACCATGCAGGGTTTATCGGGCATTGAGGTTGCCCAAAAAGTAGCGGTGCTCTATCCGGAAATCAGAATGATGGTGCTCTCCATGCATACCGATGAGGACTTTGTTCTGAATGCCGCCAGGGCCGGTGTAAAGGGATATCTTCCCAAGGATACCTCAAAAGAAGAATTGTTCGAAGCCATCGATACGATATATAGGGGCGGGGAGTATTACAGTAAATTGGTGAGCGAACATTTCATGAAAAACTTCATTAAAAAGATGAAGGCTGATGAGGCGTTAATGGAAAAGGAAGAGCTCACCCCCCGTGAACTTGAGATACTAAAACTCTCTGCTGCCGGTATGACCAATAAAGAAATTGCCGACAAACTCTGTATCAGCTCCAAAACGGTTGATACGCATAAAGCGCATATCATGCAAAAGCTGAAATTAAAAAACACCGCTGAAATGGTATTGTATGCAATAAGAAATAATATTATTGATGTGAAGTAAACGTATGAAAAAGCGCTTCTGTTTTTCCATCGATTTCTGAAAATAATACTCCTTAAATTTTTCTGGTGCCCCGTGTTTTTTACCTCCTCACGGGTAAGGAATCTGCTTAGATATTCAGCATTATGCCCGGCTAAAAATCCACCAAAGCCTTATTGCGTGGGTTTCTAGCTGGGTATACTTTTGCCCATTCAATCATTTAAAAATATCGAGAATGTGGATAAAGAGTAGTGCCCTTTTGCTGGTGTTGTTATGTGTAAGTTCAGGTATCAAAGCGCAGGATGATCAAAATAGCGATTCCTGCCGTTACCCTGTAAAACTTAATGTGAGTGCGGATATAATGAGCAGCTATGTATGGAGAGGTACCGATTATGGCAGTTCCCCAAGCATTCAGCCTACGCTTTCGTTGTCAGCCGGAAATTTTGAGATCGGCGTTTGGGGCGCTATTGCCGCATTTAGTTTCTATAAAGAAGTTGATGTATATGCAAAATACACCATTAAAAATGTATCGGTAAGTGTAACGGATTATTATGTGCCCTCTGTTAATGGACTGCCTGCTGCACCTGATACCCGCTATTTGATGTACAATGATGCCGTAACTGCCCATACGCTCGAAGGAACCCTCCAGTATAAGCGGCCCGAAAAATTTCCTTTCTGGGTTGCAGGAAGTGTCTTTTTTTACGGAAACGACAAACGCTGGGGGTATGATGCAGGGAAGGATACAACGGATAAAACCTATTATTCGTCCTACCTGGAAGCCGGATATACCTTTAAAATTAAAAAAAATACCGCAGATGTTTTTCTTGGATTTACGCCCCAGGCCGGTGCCTATGGCAACACGTATGGAGTAGTGAATATGGGAATCACCGGGTCGCGGAAAATTTTAATTACCAAGGATTTTGAACTTCCCGTAAAGGCATCACTGATTGTTAATCCCCAGACTTCAAACGTGTATTTTTTGTTCGGATTTACCTTGTAAAACTATCCATATATTATTCATTAAACTTTCACGACTATGTTAGACACAGGTTCAACCGGCTTTATGCTATTGGCCACCAGTCTGGTAATGCTTATGACTCCGGGACTGGCGTTCTTTTACGGAGGGTTAGCCACCAAACGGAATATTCTGGGTATTATGATCCAGAGCTTTTTTTCGATGGGATGGACCACCGTACTTTGGGTGATTTTTGGTTATTCACTATGTTTCAGTGGGGGAGAGGGTGGCCTTATCGGAAATTTCGATAAAATATTCCTCAACGGTGTGGGCATTGATACCATGTATTCCAACGGAAAAATTCCGGAGTTTGTGTTTTTTGCTTACCAGATGATGTTTGCTATCATCACCCCTGCTTTAATTACCGGTGCCTTCGTTGGCCGTGTATCCTTTAAATCATACTTTATATTCTTAACTGTATGGCAGATTTTTGTTTATTATCCTTTTGTGCATATGATTTGGGGTGGTGGTTTACTGGCTGAGTGGGGTGTGCTGGATTTTGCCGGAGGTATTGTGGTACATGCCACTGCGGGATTTGCAGCCCTTGCATCGGTCTTTTATGTTAAGGCCCGTGTTGATAAAAACTCAACACCCAACAGTATTCCCCTGGTGGCCATTGGTAGCGGTCTCTTATGGTTTGGCTGGTACGGTTTTAACGCCGGAAGCGAGTGTGCTGTTGACTTTATTACCTCAATGGCTTTCGTAAATACAGATATTGCTGCCTCTTTTGCAACTGTTTCGTGGTTGGTGATTGAATGGAGCCGCGACCGAAAACCCAAGTTTGTCGGACTGCTTACGGGATCAATCGCGGGCTTAGCCGCAATTACACCTTGTGCGGGATTCGTCCCTGTGTGGGCGTCGCCGATTATTGGTACTGTTGCCGGACTTGTATGTTATGGAGCGGTGCAATTCAAGAATAAAATGAAATGGGATGACGCCCTTGATGTGTGGGGTGTTCACGGTGTTGGAGGAGTACTTGGTACAATTCTGCTTGGTGTTTTTGCCTCGAAAGCGGTGAATCCCGGCGGGGCTGACGGCCTTATTTTTGGCGATGCTTCTTTCTTTGGTAAAGAAATCGTTGCCGTACTCTTCGCTTCCGTTTATGCCTTTATCTTCACTTACGTGATGTTGGTGCTCATCAATAAGATAACCCCAGTGCGTGTAACCGAGGAAGATCAGAAGTCGGGACTCGACATGGCATTGCATGGAGAGCGTGCCTACGATGAGGGGGCGTTATAAAATACTGGTTATGGCTTTGTTTATTTATTGATGATAAATTTTCCGCACGCATTGCCCTCACGGCTTATAACCTGCATCAGGTAAATTCCGGTGTTGAGGCCTGAAAGCGGGAAACTGAAGGTTACAATCCCTGCTTTATCAGCATGATGCTGTTTTGTCAGGAGCAATTTCCCGGTGATGTCGCGCAGGTTCAGCGTGAGGTCACCGGGTTTTTTTAAGGGCATGCATACGCGAATTACTTCGGTAGCCGGCGAAGGCCACAGGCTGAGGGTCAGCGATGCCGGCTCCGCCACAAGAGAAGCCGGGTGGCTAAGGAGTCCGGAAACTGACCAGCTGTCGGGTGCATTCATAAAGGCGCCCTTTCCATGCTTTTGCACCGACAGGCGAAGAAGGTCTTCTTCAGGAACATACTGCATCATCTGGATATTTCCCAAGGGGTTGGCGGAAACCGAACAGGTTCCCATTATGTCCCAGTTTTCGTCAATTCCGATCGAGTCGCCGTATTTCAAGCCTGCAATAACCGCATTGTAACGCTGGCAAAAATGGTAATGACTATTCCGTTTAATTTCGTAGTTAGCTGCATAAAGGTTGTCGCCCACAATGGAATCGGCAAAGTTGCGGTCTCTGAAGGTCAGGAAGGGCGCAACCGGGGCGATCTCTGCAACTTCTGCAATGAGGGTGCTGTTGCCAGCGGTGGAAGGGGCAAGGGTGCAGATGATATAACCATCGGCATATCCGTTGGTATTGACCGCCAGTACATCATGCACATCCTTCGTGTTATAGGCACCGTCGTTGTTGTAATCGTTTTTTTCGAGGGCTTTGCGAAGGCTGAACCAAATGGGTTCATACAATGTTCCTATGACGGGACTTCCAGAGAAATCTGACAGCATATGCTGGAATACACCAATATGATGATTGACTCCGGAAAGGGCTGAAATCTGTCCGGCAAAACCGATCATTACCCATGGCTGTTCATCAATTTCAGAAGGAATGTGGGCTACGATTACCTGGTTGGTAACGAGTTCGGGATCGTTTTGCCAGTCGAGGTGGCGCGTAATGGCTGAATGCCCGTTCAGGTCCATCCCCAGAGTGGCGGATCCCCAGCTCATCAGGCTCGAACATCCCATCCCCGTGCTTCCTTCTTTATTGAGCGCATTCATTAAATCGAGCAGACAATTTCCGACAATGAGGTCTATATAATCCATGGAGTCCACTACAATATCCGCACTGTCCATGCCTGCCATTACGCCACGTGCTTCTTCGAAATACACCGAGTCAATGCTGAGGTATTGGCCTCCTGCAACTACATCGTGTGCCAGATCGAGATAATCTCCATAATACTGCATGTAATATCCTTCGTAGATGGACTTAATATGAGCGGCACAAAGGTACCCGTAAGCAAATCCGCGCTCGTAATGATTGCCCCATACTTTGACCACGCATAAGTTGGCGCTGTCGCTTAATATGATGCCGTTCACCTGCGCGGGGGCCGTAAAACACAAGATTGCCAGAAGGGAAGTAACTAAGATTTTTTTCATTTTTCAAATTCTTGATACAAATATACTTAAAATCCGGGGTGCAGATTTTCGCTTCTATAATTTCTCTATTGAAATTTACGCTAATTTTACCATGATTAAGAACGGCACTCTTCAGTTATTAAACGATCTCTAAATTATACGATATGTGCGCTGATAAAAACTCGAATAAAACTTCTGAAAAACACAAATTCAAAAGCATTAAAGTGTATTCATCCGATGAATGGATGCAGAATTCCACCAAGAAATACCGGACCGTTTTCGACAAAGAGGAAACCACTTATGTTTCCACGGAATTCAGTTTTTACAATAAGCTTTTTGATGAAGAAGAATGGACCGCCGATATTTGTCTGAAGGCGTACTCATTAGGACTTAAAGAGGAGCGGACCGAGTTGTGCAAACTCGACAAAAAACGCACCATCGCCATCGACGAAAATATTGTGACGGTGTTGGATGGTTGGGGAAATGCAACGCCCGGTTCCTTCTGGAGTCGCGGCGATTATGTTTGGGAAGCCAGTATCGACGGTGTTGTGGTGGGTGAACAAAAGTTTCATATTGAGGATGTGGGACTGGTAACTGACCGCAATAATCCCTATTTTTCAGTAGAATCACTGAAGCTTTATGCTGGTGGATTCGAAAGAATTCCGGAAGAAGAGCGTAAATATTTCAAGCAATTTAAACGCGACGAAACCGCCTATGTGTGGGCGGAATTCAAGTACAGAAATAAAACGGATAAAGATTATTATGCCGAAATTACCCTGAATTTTTATGATGATGCCGGTCAGCCCAAGGCAAGCATTACTGCGGTAAATTATATCGCACCTTCTACTGCAGGCCAGGTGTATGAAGTTTCTGAAGGCTGGGGTAGTTCGACTCCGGGTGGCTGGAAGGATGATAATTACACTGTGGAAGTGGTATTTATGGATACGCTCGTGGCCGTTGTGCCTTTTAAAGTCGGGGCGGAGTTTGTTGAGGGCGTTCCGGAAGTATTAGGTTCGCAGGTATTCGTTGTTGCGGAAACAACTGAGCCTGTTAAAGAAGAAACCCCTGAGACGCTCGAAGATGTGCTGAAGAATCTTGACGAGTTAATCGGACTTACCGATATCAAACAAAAAATTAAAGAACATATAAAATATATTGATTTTCTTAAAATCCGTAAGGAAAAGGGGTTTAAGGAAAGCGGAAAAATAGCCCTGCACGCGGTTTTTACTGGAAATCCGGGCACGGGCAAGACGACGGTAGTAAATCTTCTGGGGAAAATTTACCAGAAAATGGGATTGCTTTCCAAAGGTCATGTGCTGGAAGTGGACCGTGCGGATCTTATCGCCCCCTTTATCGGGCAAACCGCTCCTAAAGTAAAAAAACTGATTGATGAGGCCCGTGGCGGGATCATGTTCATTGATGAAGCGTATTCCCTGGCAAGGGAAGGCGACGACGAGAAGGATTTCGGTAAAGAAGTGATTGAAATGCTCATTAAGGAAATGTCCGATGGGCCAGGAGATATCGCTATTATGGTGGCCGGTTATCCTAAGGAAATGATGTTTTTCATCGATAGCAATCCCGGGTTGAAATCGCGGTTCAATTTTTATTTCCATTTCGAAGATTACCTTCCTGATGAATTGATGGCCATTGCTGAATTTGCAAGCAAAAACCGCGATGTGAAATTATCGGAACCTGCGCGGATTTTTGTGCAGAAAATTCTGACTGAAGCTTACCGCAACCGTGATAAAGCATTCGGGAATGCCCGCTACGCGCTGTCGCTGGTCGATGAAGGGAAGATGAACCTGGGCCTTCGTTTAATGAATGCAGGGAATGTCGCGGACCTCGATGCGGAAAAACTTAGCACTATCGAGCTGGTTGATGTTGAAGGCATTGCTACCGGAAAGCAGAAAAAGCGGCTCGATCTGAAGATTGACGAGGAGTTGCTGAGTGCCAGTATGCAGGAGTTAAAATTGCTCACGGGTATGAGCAACATTAAACAAGAGGTAACCGATCTGGTGAAATTGGTTCGCTACTATCGCGAAACTGGCAAAGATGTTCTGAACAAGTTTTCGCTGCACAGCGTGTTTACAGGAAATCCCGGCACCGGAAAAACCACGGTGGCCCGCATTATGGGTAAGATCTTTAAATCGCTGGGCTTCCTCGAACGTGGTCATGTGGTGGAGTGCGACCGTGAGCGGTTGGTAGCCGGATTTATCGGGCAAACCGCCATAAAAACAAAAGAGCTGATCGATAAGGCTAAGGGAGGCGTGCTGTTTATTGATGAAGCATACGCCCTGGCTGAAGGTTCAGGAGGTGATTTTGGCAAAGAAGCCATTGAGGTGATCCTGAAAAACATGGAGGATATGCGCGGTGAACTGGCCGTGATTGTGGCCGGTTACCCGGATAATATGAAAGTGTTTCTGGAGTCCAACCCCGGGTTAAAATCGCGCTTCGATAAGTTTTATCACTTCAGCGATTTTTCTGCGGAGGAGTTGTATGAGATCTTTACAGGATTTATTACCAGGGAATCACTGGCAGTAGATGCGGAAACCGAACAATACGTCAAGACCTACCTGAATGCGCTGTTCGCCAACCGCGACCGTTACTTCGGCAATGCCCGTACCGTCCGCAATATGGCTGAAGAAGCCATTCGTAATCAGCAATTACGTATGGCCGGTATGGAAAGCAGTCAACGCACCAAAGCGATGATGGAAACGATGACAGTAGCGGATGTGCAGGAGTTTAAAATTCCGGAACAAAGGTCTGGTTCGGGTATGGGATTTAAGGTGCCCGGGGGGGGGCGTTAGTTAGTTAGTTAGAAAGTTAGAAAGTTGGAAAGTTGAAAGTTAAAAAGTTAGAAAGTTGAAAGTTAAAAAGTTAGAAAGTTAGAAAGTTGAAAGTTAGAAAGTTGAAAGTTAAAAAGTTGGAAAGTTGAAAAGTTGAAAGTTAGAAAGTTGTTCAAATGCTAGATAATCGCGGTCATCCCGAACTTGTTTCGGGATCTCCTTGCTATAAGGGGATGCTGAAACAAGTTCAGCATGACCGTAATGGGTGGGCATTTCAAGATATTTATGATGGTTGGTTTGTTGATTAGTTAATTGGTTGAAAAGTTAACCATCTGTTCAAATGCTAGATAGATGCGGTCATCCCGAACTTCCTGCCCGACTATGTCCTTCAGGCGGGGTTTCGGGATCTCCCTGCCATACGCGCCTACTGAAGTAAGTTCAAAATCACCGCATTTCAACAGAAAACACCCCGTCGTTCATTTCGAATCGCCAGCCTTGGTTGACAGGGATTTGATATATTCCTCCCATTTCATGCTTTTAAAATAATCTTTTCCAAAATAGACCAGCATCAGGCCAAGGTCCTTTGCACCATGGTACTGCGGAACTGCAGTAATGAGGTCGGTGTTTGAATCAACATATACCAATGAAGGCAGCACCAGTCGGTTATTACACATCGCAAGCGCCAGGTTATGAAGTGTGGCGTGGGTGCCATCGTTCACGTAGTTAATGCCCTTGAACGAAAGGGTGTCGGTGGTTTCGGCGTCAAAGTAGACCGGGATATAAAGCTCGTTTACGGTTTTAACGATGGCAGAATCTTTAAATGCCACTTCTTTGTAAACCCTGCCACTGTTACACCATTTGGTACTGATCAGCACCAGCATTTTTTTATGCTGGCTCTTTTGCAGTTCCAGTCCCTGTTCTAGTCCCATCCAGTGAATGGTTGCGGTATCTTTTTTCAGGGTATCCGGCTGGCTGAGTTGCTTGTAATCAGTCCTGAAGTTTTCGATGGCGGTGGTATTAAACACATATTCCACGGTGTACACCAGAAAAGGCTCAAGATCCAGTGAATTTTGAAACCCGGGCACGATCAGGTTGAATTTATAGTCGTTGTTGATAAACAGCAGGGTGGGATAGCTGAGTTTGCCCTGCAACAGTTTTATCGCGAGATCATGCGGGGGACGGTTGCCGGTGCTTTTATTCCAGTATTTTTCGCCACGGTAAATAACTGTGTCTTTGGTCTCAGCATTAAACCTTACGGGATAGAAATTTGTGTTGATGTATGCGGCAATCCCTGGATCCGAAAAGGTTGTCCTCATCATATGCTTGCACCACCCGCACCAGTCGGTGTAAAAGTCAATGATGAAGGGCTTGGGTTGTTTTGCATTTAACGCCTCAGCCTCCTGCAGGGTGACCCACTTTACCAGGCTTTGAGGTTCAGCGGGAATGCTGTCCTGACCATTAACCGGAATGGAAAAAGTGGAAAGTATCGAAACGATTAAAATTATTAAAGTCCGCATAATTATTTAATAAAATGAGTTTAAAGAGACGATACAAAATTAATGGATCTCAACATTATTCTGGCGAGAAAGTGTGAATATCCACCGTTGGATTCAGACTGTACAGTACTTCTTTTTCGGTGAATTGCATACGTACCACATTAAGCGAAACCAGGTTCACCAGGATGTTCTCGGCAATTTTACGATTGAGTCCGGCCAGTTTACAAAATCCCGTTAAAGTGATGGTTTTCGTATGCAGCAAGTGATTGAGTAAGCGTTTTTCTTTTTCGGTGTATTCCAGGTAGGTCCCGTGAGGGGTCTTGCTTCTTCTCCAGACCCTGATCCAGATGCTGTTGGCCAGAATGTTCTGGTCGTTTACACGGACCCACGCCAGCCAGCGGTCATCGTCGCTATGGGCATAATGGATCGTTTCGCTATCTTTAGGAATGATGATCTCCAGAACCTTTTTGCCGCCTTCATTCCATGCTTTTGCTTCAAAGCGGATTTCCGGGCGGCAGTGCATGGAGGCTGCACCTTCTATCATAAAATATTCTTCATCGGTTCGCACTCCGGCAATCACGCCGTTGTCCTTTACGCCAATCAATAAAGTCCCACCATCGGTATTGCTGAACGCCACCATCGACCGGGCAATCTTTCGCTGGTCGGTAATCCCGAACTTAAAATCGAGGGTTTGGTGCTCGCCCTGGGCGATGAGTTGCTGTATGTGAGTGAGTGCCGCCACGGTTTGATCTGTCTGAAACAAAATTACGCAAAACAAGGTAGGAATTGTACCCTTATCTGAAATGCATTTTATGCGACCATCCCATTCCTTTTGCTGAAAATGAGCAGTCCTATAAAGGTAATTACGCCGTTAAGGATCAGTAATTCAAACCCGAATTTGTAGCCATTTAACAATCTTACGGAGTAATCACTTATAAAATAGCAGAGTACGGGCGATAATAACGCAATAATGGGCACCCAGCGATCGCGCAGTCCGCGTTTGGTGAAGAGCCCGAAGGAATAGAGCCCCAGCAGTGGGCCATAGGTATAACCCGCCACAGTGTATAGTTTATCGATAACTGCCTGGTCATTGATGATACTGAAAATAATAATGACTGCCAGCAGCAGCAAGGCAAAACCAATATGTACGAGGTAACGGATGTTGGTTCTCTTTTTTTCACTGAGGTGTTTTTTGTCGGGCAATCCCAGAAAGTCGATGCAGAATACGGTTGTAAGTGAGGTCAGTGCCCCGTCAGCACTGGGATAGGCTGCGGAGATTAACCCGATCACGAAAACAATTCCCGCAAGGGGCCCAAGGTAGTGAATGGCAAGGGTGGGAAACAGATCGTCAGTCCGGAAGGGGATTTCAATGCCTTGCGCATTAGCGTATGTAAAGAGTGAGGCCCCCAAAAACAAAAACATGAAATTGACCACCATCAGAACCACGCTGAAGGTAATCATGTTCTTTTGTGCGTCTTTCAGGCTGCGGCAACTCAGGTTTTTCTGCATCATTTCCTGGTCAAGGCCGGTCATGACAATGCAGATGAACATCCCGCTGAAAAACTGCTTCATCCAATGGTTTTTGGCTGTCCAGTCAACCACAAAGACATTGGTGTACTCGCTATTAAAAATTTTGTCGGCGAATGTCGAAAAATCCATATTAAGTCCGCGGGTGATAAGCACCAGGGTCAGAATAACGGCCAGCAACATAAAGGTTGTTTGCAGTGTGTCGGTCCAGATAATGGTTTTTATTCCGCCTTTAAAGGTGTAAAGAATAATCAGCAGGATGAAAATGCTCACCGTTACCCAAAAAGGGACGCCCCACTGCTGAAAAACGAAGATATGCAAAACGTTGACTACCAAAAACATTCTGAACGAAGCACCGATGACCCTCGAAAGAATAAAGAAAAACGATCCTGTTTTATACGACCAGAAACCGAAACGCTGGTCAAGATAAGAATATATGGATGTCAGGTTGAGCCTGTAGTAAAGGGGGAGTAATATTTTTGCAATCACCAGATAGCCAAAGAAAAATCCGGCAACGAGCATGAGATAGCTGAATTGGGTATTGCCCACATTTCCGGGTACCGACATAAAAGTAACCCCCGAAAGGGAAGCGCCAATCATGCCATAAGCCACTACAAACCAGGGGGAGTTTTTGTTACCGATAAAGAAGGCCCGGTTGGTTGCTCTCCGGGCTGTGATATACGTTACAACAAAGAGCAGGATAGTATAAAGAAGGAAACAGGTGAGTATGAGCGTAGGTGTCAAAGCGCTTTAAGATTAAGTATTGGCCACGGAGCCTGTTAATAATTATTATGAAGCCTGGAAAAAACCGTCTGAATTTCTGTAATTTTGCAGAACAAAAGTAACGCATTTCGTTTGATGCGTTTTCGAAATATTCAATTAGTGGCAAATTATCCATCACGATTATTTGAGCAGGCGGTAAATGAGTTGGCGCGGCTGCCCGGCATTGGCCGGAAGACTGCCGTACGGTTGATTTTGCATTTACTTAAACATGATCGGCAAAATTCTGAAGCATTGGGCAATGCTATTATCCGTATGCGTTCTGAAATCAGGTATTGCAATATTTGTTTTAATATTTCAGATAATGATATTTGTGATATTTGTGGTGATATAAAGCGCGACCATTCGGTAGTCTGTGTGGTTGAAGATGTGCGCGATGTGATGGCTGTTGAGAACACCCGGCAGTACAATGGCGTTTATCATATCCTTGGCGGGATAATTTCTCCAATGGAGGGCATCCGTGCTGAAGATCTGAATATTTCGCCGCTGCAGGAGCGTCTCAGGGCCGGAGGGATTGCGGAACTCATATTCGCCTTGCCTGCCACCATTGAAGGGGACACCACCGGGTTTTATCTGTACAAAAAATTCAGCGAATTCTCAATGAATGTTTCTGTAATTGCCCGGGGAATTTCTTTTGGCGATGACCTTGAATATGCTGATGAGGTCACGCTGGGCCGTTCTATTATTAACCGGACGCCCTATCAGAATTCGATCATTAAATAATGTTTAATATTAAATAGATAAATTATGGAAATATTCATGCATCCAGAAACCTGGATAGCTATTCTGACCCTTACGTTTCTTGAGATTGTTCTTGGGATTGATAATATCATTTTTATCTCTATCGTTACTGGCAAACTGCCGCACGATAAACAGCGGATGGCGCGCAATATAGGACTTGTTCTTGCCATGGGATTCCGGATTATGTTACTGATCGGGATTACATATATAATTGGTCTGACCAGTACTCTATTCACCATCGACCTTTGGGGTTTCTTTCATAAAGTCAGTACCCGCGATTTGATCCTGTTTGCGGGGGGTATTTTTTTGCTGATAAAAAGTACTTCAGAAATTCACGAAAAAGTCGAGGCCCGCGAACATGGGACACATCAGACGAAAACCAGAGGGGTAACAGGCGCGATCCTTCAGATCATTTTGCTCGATATTATTTTTTCTTTCGATTCCATTCTTACCGCTATCGGTATGACTAAGGAAGTGCTGCTGATGATTATTGCAGTTGTAATTTCATTGGGAATCATGATGGTCTTTTCGGGTGCCATCAGCCGTTTCATTAACCACAATCCTACGTTGCAGATTTTAGCCTTGTCTTTTTTAATTCTCATCGGTTTTATGTTGATGGTTGAAGCGTTCCATTACGAGGTTCCTAAAGGCTATATTTACTTTGCAGTGATTTTCTCTCTGCTGGTTGAATTACTGAATATGAGGATGCGGAAGAAAGTTCATAAGGTTGATATTGTTGAAAAGAACAGCGCGAAATAAGCTGTTCTGAATTCATATAGAAATGTTGTTAAAAGAAAAAGGCCGGGAACTCCCGGCTTTTTCTTTTTGAATAACTCAATCTATTTAGAGTCTGTCCATAAACTTAGTGTTTAGGCTATAAAGTTCTCTCGCCTGAGGCGAGACGAAGCACCCGAAGTTCTAAAAACCAGTCATCCCGACAATTTATGTCGGGATGACTGGTTTTTTCAGCAAGGGTAACGAAGAATCGGACTTTATAGACAAATACTATTTTAGTAGTATCACTGCTCCGATATAATCGTGGTTATGATTGCTTTCGTCAGCGATCTTGATCTGGTAGGTGTACACTCCATCGGGTTGTATCTGGCCATTATTGTAGTCCTTGCCATCCCATCCTTTGTTGATGTCTTCGGTGTAATAGAGGGTCTTGCCCCAGCGGTCGAAGATGCGCATTACATACGTGTCTTCTTTGTATCCGATTCCTTGCGGGGCAAAATAATCGTTTACCAGGTCTTCGTTAGGCGAGAAAGCATTGGGGATCCAGAATGCAAACGCATCATGTACCGTGATAACCTTTGTGGCCGTGTCTGTACAACCGTACTCGTTGGCCACGGTCAATAAAACAGTGTATTCACCGGAGGTCATGAAGTTATGGCTCGGGTTGGTGATGGATGAGCTGTTCATTTCATCAGAAGCCGGGTCGCCAAAGTTCCAGGCCCACTGGTTGGTGTTGGTAGAGTTGTCAATGAAGTTCACTGTTGGATTGTCAGTGGTGATCACATCCGGATGGGCAACAAAATCAGCTACCGGCACAGGGTACACTACAATGGTGTCGTGGGCGCTGACATTACAGCCATCCACCGTTTGGGCGGTGAGTGCCACTACAAAAGTACCATTGTCATTGTAAATATGATTGGCCGCAGTATCCGTAG